>Ga0076043_131_pt1 | contig 5843 bp, 7 predicted proteins | sample RifGroB1_FD_68140 | JGI IMG/M metagenome (GOLD analysis project Ga0076043, IMG submission 68140) | Parcubacteria (Giovannonibacteria) bacterium GW2011_GWB1_45_9b | reverse complement strand
AAATTGTGGACCCGACCGGCCTCGAACCGGTAACCTCCCGCGTGCAAAGCGGGTGCTCTGCCAATTGAGCTACGGGCCCTTTCTAAAACTCAATTTATTATATGTAAAAAGCGGAACTGCGGGAAGCTCTAAGAACTCCCCGCAGTTTCTTTACCTACCACATTAGTGGTTATTTATTTTCCCAGTGGTGGTAGTTGGTTTCATCAACCACTCTGATTCCCGTTGTTTGAGCACTTTTATGTTGACATGTCTTAACGAATCTTCAACCCTTCGCCTCTTGCGCTTAAAAACAACAAACGCCAATGATACGTTCATTAAGACCGAGATCGCCAAGCCTCCGTAAATGAATGGGCTCAAGTAATCCATCCTTTCGTATTTCTTGCGCAAGCTCTCGGCTCCTTCTGTTGCTTTCCTCGCGTCGTCAAGAGCGGTCGTAAGTTGCAGGGCCAAATCGCCGGCCTTGTTTTCAAGCGCTCGCAGATCCGGAAGATTTGACGGAATCTTGATACTCTCCCCGACCTTGAGATTCGCACCAAATCGAGGATTCGCTTTTTTTATTTCCTCGACACTGCTCTCCAGATAGCGCGCGTACCCATCAAGGGTCGCGCCTTCATGAATCCTGCGCTCTATAACCCAGCCAGATGCCGGAACCGCCTTCATGGCAACAAAAATCAAAACCACCCCGAACAACAATCTCTTCATTTCTCTTCCTCCTTAAAATTAAGATCAGCCCAAAAAAGCTTAGCAGAAATTCGTGAATATTGCAATCGTTATCTACTCGACGATTATCTTGCCGAACTGGATCGGGAACAGGTGGTCGTGCATCGGGCAGGTCTTCACATCCGTGAAAGTGTGCGAGTAACTTTCGCCCGCGTTGATTCCCTGCTTTGCGTCAAACCCAGGGCAGAGAAGATGCGTTGGGTGCACTCCAGAAGCTGGCCAGCGCTTCTTGGTATCTTTGTTAATAAACTTAACCGTATCTCCCGCCTTAATTCTCACTTCAGCCGGTGAAAATCCCGAGGCAGTGATATCCACAACAACTTCCTTTGCCGCAACACTGCTTGGAGCTGGCAGAAGATCGCCGGATGATTGGGGTGCGGGCGCCAAAGTCGGCGCCTGATATTGCGCCCTATAAAAATACCATCCCGCGGCGGCGACAATAACTATTAGGACTGCTATTATTGATGTTTTCATATTGTATTATTATATCCCAGTTATTATTTCATGAAAACCCAGGAAAATAATCCGTCGTGATATTTTTTCTTCGAACGCCCATGCCACGAAGCATTTTTTTAAACGCGTCCACCATTGCTTCCGGACCCGAAATGTAAAATATCCTCTCCCGCCAATCCGCGAGTTTTTCGCGGATCAATGCCGCGTCGATTAATCTTGAAATGACATATTCTGTCCGCAACCCTATTTTGGCCTCGGCCTCGATAAATAAATATCTATACGCTATCTTATTTTCGTTTTTCACGGCATAGAGGAGAGCTATATCCCGGCGCTCCCCAGAATCAACCATATATTTAATCATGCTTCGAAAAGGCGTGATTCCTATCCCGCCCGCTATAAAAGCGAGTTTCTTTTTTTTATCGCGCGGAAGCGTAAAATCTCCGGCAAGCTGGCCTGCAAACGCTCTTTGCCCATTTTTTAATTCAATTAAGTTTTTTTTAAAACTGGACGGCGGGCGGCTTAATTTCACTCCGAGCTTTATTTCCTGCTCTGTCGGCGAAGAAGCGATCGTGAAATATCTCCTGACTCCACGGCTGTCGGGGCGATCGTGCGGGAGCGTCCACTCGAGATATTGTCCGGGCGCGAAGGATATTTTTTTATCCGTACTGAAAACGAACTCAAAAATATCTTTCGCAATTTCATTTTTGTTTTTTAGCGTGAGGAATATTTTTTTCTTAAACCCGACAATATACGAAAATGTGTTCCCCGCGATCAATATAAATTCCGGCGGCGCGGCGTTGAAAAAAAGACCAATCAAAACCCCATAAATAATTCTAAGTTTTTTTGTCGGCGGCGTCGTTATTGGTTCGGTCAGCATAATTGTTCCAAAAAATATGGCCGGCCAAGACAAAATAGCTTCCATAAATACTCCGAAAAAATAAAAAGCTGACACGAGCAATGTAGCAAAAAATGAGAAAAAAAGGTCGAATCTTCTGATCTTTCGGACAATCAAAAATCCTGTAATCAATATTGCTGGAAACATGGCCGAAGTCCCAACCCACCAAGAAGCGCCGCCGAGATCAAGAAGGAAAATAGCTGCCGCCCCGAATGCCGCAGGATTGAAAATATGGCGCCGAAACGGAGCGATAAGGTATTTAGACGCCATCGCGATGATGCCGGCGAGCGCTAAAATTCCGGCTCCATTCAAATCCATCGCGGGAGTTAAAATAAAAAATAAAATCAAGGCGGAGATGAAGCAGGATTCGGTATTAACTGGGGCGCCAAATAATCTAGCAAAAATGTAATTCGAGGTATAGCAAGCTGCAGTTAAAATAGCCGCGGACAACATAAGCTCAGCGGGCGTAAAATCAATTAGACCCAAAAACGAGAAAATGAGCGCGAATAGAGCCATGCCAAAAAGCGCATACATCGCCAAACGGTACATTGTTATCGAATTCAGGAAATTATCTACGAAGCGCATCTATTTTGTGAGCGCCAAAGACACTAAGTGGTCCAATAGATTCGGGAAAGATAAACCGATGGCTTCGGATGCTTTCGGCAAGAGCGATTCTGAAGTAAGTCCCGGTAAAGTATTTGTTTCTAAAATATAAATTCCTTTTGGAGATATGATGAAGTCGGATCGTGAATAATGACGCAATCCCAATGCGCTATGCGCCCTAACTGCCATTTCCTGAATCTCTTTAGAAATTTTATCGTCTAAATGCGCGGGGCAGATTTCTTTGGTCGCGCCATTATATTTAACTTCGTAATTAAAAAAATTGCCATCGGGAGGGATTATTTCAATCACGGGCAGTGCGTAATATTCCTTTCCGCGGAAATTTTCAAGAACCCCGCATGTCGCTTCTCTGCCCGCGATAAATTCTTCCGCGAGAGCTTCATCATCATATAAAAACGCTTTTTCAAGCGCGGAGGGAATTTCCGGCACATCTTTCGCGATCGCAACGCCGACCGAGGATCCCCTGCCCGCGGGCTTGATTATCCATGGTGGGAAAAGAGTTTCGTTTATATCGCGCGCTGAATCCTTCAAATTCGCCGATTTTTTTACAACAAGGCCTCTCGGCGTTTTTAACCCTGTTTTTTTATACACATCCTTGGCAATACTTTTCTTCATGGCCATAGCAGACGCAAGTATGCCTGATCCGGTATACGGAATTTTATGTCCTTCCAAAATCTGCTGGACCTGTCCGTCTTCCCCATATTCGCCATGAAGCGCGTTAAAAACAGCGTCTACTTTCCGGAAAATCTTTGCGGGCTCGCTCGGAAATCCGTCCATGTGCCAGGCACAGTCCCTGGAAATTAAAATGTCGTGCGCGTGATATTTATCTTTCGGCAGAAATTTTAAAACGTTTCTCCCAGTCATGAGAGATATCTCGTACTCCGCGGAAGGCCCGCCGCGCAAAACCGCCACTCGAATTTTCGCCATTTAGATATTATAGCTTTATTTACCTATTTTCCCAGCCGTCGTCCTGCCTGCACAAAAGCTCTTTTTTCTTCTCCGGCTCGGCCATGAGCCGCTCCACAATTTTCTCCATCCGCATGCCCTGTGATCCTTTAATCAATAGAATGTCGCCCGGTTTTATAATTTTTTCAAGCTCGTCCGCAGCGCGCTCGGATGTCTCAAAAGTGTAGATGCTTCGCTTTTTAAACCCGGCCTTAATCGCGCCTTCCATAAAAAATTTCGCGCGAACCCCGACTGTGCATAAAATATCTGAAACATCGGCGGCAATATTCCCTAAATCGCGATGCGCGGTTATTGTATGTTTCCCAAGCTCGAGCATATCCCCCAAAACCGCGATTTTCCTTCCTTCTTTAGAGGGTGGTTCAATTTCCTCAAGAACCTTTAAGGCGGCCTCTAAGGCTTTTGGAGAGGAATTATAAGAGTCGTCCAAAATCAAAGTATTTTTTATACCGCGGATTAATTTTAATCGCCCGGGAGGAGGCGAATAGATCGAAATCATTTCAATGCTATCCTCCAATTTCATTCCGAATACGGATCCGACCGCGATTGCGGCAAGAGCAGGATAAGCATTATGCGAACCAAAAGCGTTTAAGATTTTTGCAGGAAATTCATCTTTCTTATTTCTTACCTTAAATTCAATGCCTTCTGGGACTCCCGCTGGATCTTCTTTTCTCAAAAATATTCCGTAATCCAGCGCTTCAAAATCAGCGCCGTCGGAAAACCCGTATGTTAATATTTTAGCGCTAGTATTCTTTCCAATTTCCATTATTCTCTCGTCGTCAAAATTTAAAATAACAGTGGCGCTCTCGCCAAGCCCCCTGATTAGCTCTTCTTTCTCGGCAAAAACTTCTTCCGGCCCGGAAAAGAATTCAACGTGGACCGGAATTTCCGCGAGCGCCGTCAAAACTGCGACGTCGGGCTTAAGCCATAATCTTATCTTTTTAATATCTTCCGGCCGATCAGCGCCAACTTCCAAGACTAGAATTTCAGGGTAAATCTCCTGTGCGACGATGGCTTTAATTCCTTTCCAAAAAGCAGCAAGCCACTTGTAAATAGAATTCCATCCGCTCTCCGCTCCTATTATCGCGAGCGGCACGCCGAGCTCGGAATTATAACTTTTCTTGTCTTGCTTTTTCTAACCCTGAATTTTTTCTCGAGGACTTTCGCAATCGCATCTTTGGTCGAGGTCTTTCCTACCGATCCTGTCACCGCAACAATTTTCGCCTTATATTTTTTCAAAATCAGCCGCGCCTCCCAAGTCAACACAAAAACGACTATTTTTTTCAGTATTTCGCGCATATTCTAAATATAGCATCCATTATAAGTCATCTAAAGAAAGGGGTAATTAGATTCCACTTAGGTGTCCGACACCTAAGTGCTAAAATAAAGATATGAGAAAAACTCCATTTGTTTCAGGAGAATATTACCACATATATAATCGTGGCGTAGATAAACGTACTATTTTTTCTCAAAAACACGATTTAGATAGATTCTTGAAATGCATGATTGAATTTAATAATGTCGAGCCGATCGGCAGCCTATATCAGCTTTCTTTTGAAAAGCACGGGAATAAAAACTCAAAAAGTAATTTGGTTGACATTGTTTGTTACTGCTTGAATGAAAACCATTTTCATTTAATTCTAAGATGCTTAAAAGATAATTCCATCAGCGAATATATGAAACGCATAGGCGGCGGATACGCGAATTATTTTAATATTAAATACCGAAGAAGTGGCGCGCTATTCCAAGGAAAATTTAAATCTAGACATATAGATTCCAATGCTTATCTCACACATCTGTCGGCTTATGTTAATCTGAATAACAAAGTTCACAAAAATAATGGTCTTTATGGATCGAGTTGGCAGGAATATTTAGATAATCGGCAAAACGGACTTTGTAAGAAGGAAATTATATTAAAGCAATTTAGTAATTCAATTGATTATAAAAACTTTGCAGAGGAATCTCTAGGGAATATTTTGGAACGAAAAGACCGCTTTAGAGAAATGGAAACCTTACTCCTCGAAGAAAAATGACACTTAGGTGTCCGACACCTAAGTGTTAGCGGTCGGGGGGGACGTCGTAGTAGGTGAGTAGAAACTGCATAATCTGCTCATAGTACGGCCCCAGGGATGCGGAAGCATATCGCACTCCTTGGGGCTTTTCCATATACATGAAAAGTAGAAATCTGGTG
>Ga0076043_130_pt2 | contig 6956 bp, 3 predicted proteins | sample RifGroB1_FD_68140 | JGI IMG/M metagenome (GOLD analysis project Ga0076043, IMG submission 68140) | Parcubacteria (Giovannonibacteria) bacterium GW2011_GWB1_45_9b | reverse complement strand
CCCCCGCTGAAAGCGGTGGCCCAAACAATTTCCGCCGCGCAAGCGCTTACTCCCGAAGAACCGGAAGAAGCCACTCAAATGAAAGGCGGCCACGAAGGTCATTCAAGAATTTTTGAAGAATTTGAAAGATTAAATCCGCAGATTGTTTTACCGAAACCGCCGCTGGCGGAAAAAGAAATTTTCGCGCCGCCGCAAGCGGGTTCAACAAAAAATTTACCGCAAGCAAAAGTTCCGACAGTTCTTCTGCGCCCCTTTGTTTCCGAACAATCAGGTAGTAGAAGTTCCGATATTTCTTTTGCGGCAAGACCGCAGTCGGAACTTTCACTACCTGACAAAAAAGAAATTTCCCAAAATGTAGTTCTTGAAAAACTGGACAAGCTTTCCGATTCTCTCACAACTTTTGCCGGACAGATAACTCAAAAAATAAATGAACCTTCAGCGCCGGCGCAGCCGCAAAATCTTAATGAAGAACAGCAGGAATTTATCGCAGTTCAGTCGCGGTCGCTTTTTTATCGCTTAAAGAAATTTAATATTTTTGCCAAGCAATCATTGCGCAGTCCGGCTAAAATGATGGCGGTGATGGTGAGCGCGATTGTTCTGCTTTTTATTTTGGCCGGCGGGTTCAGTTTCGGACAAGTTGATTATGTCGTTCAACAAGTAAAAAAAGCGTTTAAAGACGCCGATACGGTGCAGGGGCATTTTCCGGGGACTCACGCAAATGAAGTGCTGGTATTGGATAAAGCCGGGAATATTTCCATATTCGGCCATATTGAAACGCAAGGACAATTAAGGTCGCACGCGCCCGACGGCGTCGCGCCGATTACGGTTGATTCCGTGACAAAAGTTGAAAATTTAAACTCCGACTATCTAGACGGCCTTGATTCCAAAGATTTTACCCTCGCTTTCGTTACTAAAAACGGCAATATCACTTACGAAGATGTTTTTTTGGAGGGAACCGTTGAAGTCGGTAAAACGCTTACCGTTAAAGGGGCGACGAAACTGTTAGACAGTTTAACGGTTTACGGCGCTCTTGGAGTTTTTTCCGACGCGGTGTTCGGCAAGAATGTCACTCTGACAAAGGGCAATCTTGTTTTGGAGAAAGGGACAATCCAGATTTTTAATCAATCGTTGATAAAAAATTTGAATGCCGAATTTTTGGACGGCGTACGCAAGGGCGACATTTCGTTAGATTTTGTCACTTCCAACGGATCTTCCACCGGTAATTCCATAACTGTCGGAGGGTTAAGAGTGAAGGGAGAAAGCAATTTTGATGCGCAAGCGTTTTTTAATCAAGGACTGTGGGGTTTGTCCGGCTCTTTTGGTTCATTGGGGGTGGCGGGAGATGTATCTATCGGCGACCCCGACAACAGCGATTCCAAATTTGAGGTTTATTCAAAAAAATTCAGCGTTGATTCGGACGGCAACACCAATATAAAAGGCACGGGTACAATAGCCAATCTGAAGGTGGGCGGAAAAGTTTTGTCTGATTTAATTCCATCCGGTTCGTTTGACCTTGGTTCGTCAACCAATCGCTGGCAGAATGTCTTTGAAGTTCCGATTCGGAGGATGCTTATTTGTCTTTTGAGCGGGGCGCGATAACGCCAAACGCAACCTTGAAATGGAATTCAACGGCCAACAGGTTTGAATTCAACGAACCGGTGCGGGTGGCGAGTTCGTCTTTTACGGCATGGGGAGATATTACATTGGGCAGTGTCTCGGCGAATACTCTTACCATCAATTCTTCAACCGCTTCAATTCCCAATAATCTTAATTTTGACGGGAACACTTTATTTTTAGATGCGGCAAATAATCGGGTCGGAGTTTTGACAAACGCTCCTTCAACGGTTTTTGAAGTTCAAGGAACATCCTCGGCTTCCTACGGTTTATTCGGCGCTTTGCAGGTAGCGGATTTTTCATCAACTTCTTATTCTCGGTTCGGGGCAAATACGACTTCATATTCCGGTGTTTTATCTTCCGCCAACGACCTTCTTATTTCCGGGAATCTTGAAGTTGATTCCGATGTTTTCTTCGACACCAATGCCTCGGTTTCGGGAAATTTTGAGATAAGCGGCAATCTTATTGCCGCCAATTTGGGTTTTATCAATGCCTCCGTTTCCAATAACTTTGAAGTCGGAGGAGTCATCAAGGCGTCCGACGGCACTGCCACCGCTCCAAGTTATACTTTTTCAAACGACGAAAACACCGGTTTTTTTAGAATCGGGGATGACCGTCTTGGCGCAACGGCGAACGGAATTTTACAGTTGGCAATCGGTTCCACTGGAGCTTCGCTTTCAAATAATTTTGAGATTACCGGAACCGCTTCAATTTCAGGTAATTTTAATACTTACGGAACAAACACTTTCGCGGGAACCGGCTCTCACACCGCCGCCGGAGAGTGGAATTTTGATTCAAATTCGTTGGTAATTGACGCGGGAACGAACAATGTCGGGATAGGAACAAGCGCACCCGGTAGTTTATTAGATGTTAATTCCAAGTTTAATGTATTAAGCGGCGGAAATGTCGGCATCGGCACCACTTCTCCTGCCACTAAGTTTGAAGTCCAGGGCACCGCCTCGGCAAGCAATCTCTTCACCGTTGGCTCCCTCCAAGTCGGCACTGGCGGAGCGACGGCCACCGTTTCGTATAACAGGTTCGGTTCATCCGCCACCACTCACTCAAACTACATTTCCGTCAACAATGATTTGCTTGTCTCCGGAGACCTTGAGGGCCGGGGCTCCATTTCTTTCGCCGGAACGGCTTCTTTGTCAAACACTCTCTGGGTTTCTCCGGGAGGTTATTCTGGCAATGTGGGAATTGGGACGAGCGCGCCGGATAACGCGCTTGATGTAAGAACTGGCGCAATAGCTATTGCGGCCGGAAACGGCGTCAGATTTTATAATTCTGCTCGAGACGGCTGGGGTGAGATAAGTTTTGATGAGGTCTTAGATATATTAACAGTACAGAGGTCTTTTGCGCCGGCTGGTGACAATGCTTATGATCTCGGCTTAAGTTCTAATCGCTGGCGAGATTTATGGCTGAGCAGAGACGCTTTAATAAGTGGTAATGTCGGCATCGGCACCACTTCTCCTGCCACTAAGTTTGAAGTCCAGGGCACCGCCTCGGCAAGCAATCTTTTCACCGTTGGTTCCCTTCAAATCGGAGCCGGCGCCGCCACAGCTACCGTTTCCTACAATAGGTTCGGAACAGCGGTTACCACCCATGCCGGTTCAATCGCCGCTAACAATGACTTGTTAATTTCCGGCGACCTTGAAGTTAACGGGTCGGTTGCTTTTGACGGGCCAGTTGTAATGTCTGGCGGTACCTCTATTTCTGGTGATTTCAGCGTTAGCGGCGTAATCAAGGCCTCCGACGGTTCCGCTCTCGCTCCAAGCTATACTTTTACAAATGACATTGATACTGGATTGTTCAGAGTTGGAACAAATAACATAGGAGTAACAACAGGCGGTGTATTGAGGTTTAACCTCAATGACACTGGCGCATCTTCTTCTGTCACTTTTGAATCAACTAGTATCATCAAAGCCACTACCTACACCGGAGATGGCGCCGTCACCCTTTTGTCCGGCGGAGCCAATACCTTGAGAATAGACGCCGGCGGAGCGGGGGCATTAAACATCGGCGATGTTAGCGCCACTTCTATAGGTATCGCTAGAACCGGTGTCTTGACTACTTTCAACGGCAATATTACCGGCCCGGCAAGTTTGTTAACCGTTACCGGCAATCTTGACGCTTCCGCTCACATCAAAGCCGGAGATGAATTAATTGTTACCAACGCCGCCCAATTTGGGGGAACCGCCACAGTGGCATATTCAAGATTCGGAACAGGCGCGACTGGGCATTCACTTTTAACTTCCGACGATGTTTTAATTACCGGCGACCTTGAGGTTGACGGAACGGCATATTTTGACGCCTCCACCTTGATTGCTTTGAATGCCTCCGTTTCCGGTATTTTTGAAGCCAGCTCCATTAAAACCGATACCATCTCCAACTCAACCGGCACCCTTACTATCAACGCCTTCACTCTCGGAGGCGCGATAACCGGTAATAATCAAAATATCACCGGCCTCGGCAATGTCGGCATCGGTACGACGGGGCCCGCCACCAAGCTTGAAGTCCAGGGCACCGCCTCGGCAAGCAACCTTTTCACCGTCGGTTCTTTGCAAATCGGTTCCGGCGGAGCCACGGCCACCGTTTCTTACAACAGGTTCGGTTCGGCGGACACCAGCCACTCCAATTATATTTCGGCAAACAACGACTTGCTGATTTCAGGAGATTTGGAGGTTGACGCATCCGCCGCTTTTGACAGCCATGTTGTTATCGGCGATGCCACCGACGGCACAGATTTATTAAAAATTAACAGTCAGATTAATTCCAATCTGATTCCCAACGGTTCAACCCGCGATATCGGTTCCGGCGCCAACCGCTGGAATAACGGTTATTTCACCACTCTTGATGTGACGACTTTATCCGTGGCTTCCACTTCAATTTCCGGCACCAACAACAACACTTTTACCATCAATGCCGACAACGCAACCGCCGACACCGAAGACGCGTTTCTTGTCTTTGAAAGGGGAACTTCAACGCCCAATTCACAGCTCAAATGGGATTCAACCAACAAAAGATTTGATTTTAATTTTCCTGTTTTTGTCCAGAACACCAATACGGGCGACGCAAGCAATAATTACACCAAACTAACCCTCAAAGCGGGAAATACCCAGGGAGTTAACGATTATTTTGAAATTCAAAACGGCAACGGCTCAAGATTATTTTTGGTTGAGCCGGGGGGCAATTTAATTGCTTCGGGAGCGTTTCAAGCGGGGGGATTGACCGTGGCATCGGCAAGTTACTCGCGCCTTGGAACAGCGACTACGACTCACGCCGGTTCAGTTGCCACCGCCAATGACTTGTTAATTTCCGGTGACCTTGAAGTTGACGCTTCGGCCGCTTTTGACGGGTTTGCTTTGTTCGGAGGCAATGCCTCGGTTTCCGGCAACATAGAAGTGGGAAACAGCGTTTTTTTTGCAAATTCAACAACGGGCAATGTCGGTATCGGCACCGCCTCTCCCGCAAGCAAGCTTGAAGTGTCGGGCGGACGGCTTGAAGTCCAAGGCACTTTGGAACCAATACCACGGGACACTCTACCGACGGTTTCTCAACAACCGCCGCCCAAAACCTGCTTCTCTCCGGAGCTTTGGAAGTTGATTCCTACGCTTTCTTTGATTCCACCGTCTCCGCTTCAGGCAACATAGAAGGCGTAACTATCAAAGCCACCACCTACACCGGCGACGGAGCCGTTACCCTCTTATCCGGAGGCTCCAATACCTTGAGAATAGACGCCGGAGGAGCGGCCGCTCTTAACATCGGCGATGTGAATGCAAGTTCCCTCACCCTTTCAAGAACAACCATAGTAACCGTCTTAAACGACGATTTGAGAGTAATCGGCAACGATATTCAGGATTCAGCTTCAAATGCAAGAATCACCTTCGCCACCGGCTATACCGACTTTAACGACGACATTGAATTATCCGGCAACGATATTCGAGATTCTTCCGGAACCAACCGCATCTCGTTCTCAACCACCGGAGCCACCGGTCTTACCGCTCTTACCGGCTTTGCTTCCGTTTCCCAGGATTTTGAATCCGCCGGCAAAATCATCGGGGCAGGAGTTCTCCAGATCGGAGGCGCCGATCCTGTTGCTTATTCAAGATTTGGGACGGGGACGACCAGCGAGTCTCATTATATTTCCTCCGCCAACGACCTTCTTATCTCCGGCGACCTTGAAGTTGATGGCTCTGTTTCTTTTGCCGGACCGGCTTCCATTTCCAATACTTTGTATATTTCCACGCTTGGTAATACCGGCAATGTGGGGATTGGGACGACGGTGCCGGGTTATTTGTTTGATGCAAGAAAAAATTCCGCATCGTCAGTAATGAATACTGTTGCAAGTTTATTCCAAATTAACAGCGGAGGCGCCGGAGCAAATAATATTGGATCAAGAATAGAATTTGGAGGGGAAACAACGACGGAAGGAACGGCTGATGTAGCGGCTGCTATTGGCGGTCTTTTGACTACCGCCACAGCTGGAGCCGTAGATGGAGAACTTGCTTTTTACACAAGAACAGGCGGGGCAAGTTTTGTGGAACAAATGAGGATTGATAAGAATGGCAATGTCGGCATCGGATCAACAGTGCCGTTCCGCTTTTAAGCTTCCTTCCACCGCCGGAGGCACTCTCGGCGATTGCGACGCCGCCGGAGATACCTTGAATTGGGACGCTACCACGGGAAAATTTGTCTGCGGAACGGATGCTTCCGCTTCGGGAAGCGGAGTGGCTTCCAACTCTCTTGATTTTGACGAATTCGTCAATGCGATGACATTGGATGCCAATTTGACTATCGCTTCGGCCGGGTTCAGCATTGATTTGCTAAAAACTAATTTTGAAGCGGGAGGCACGGCTTCTATCGGCAACACGGTTTTTATTCAAAAAAATAATGGCAATGTAGGCATCGGGACGACAAATCCGGGCAGAAAACTTGATATTCAAGCGGCGTCGGGCACGGTTCCTTTGTTTGTTTATCAAGCGGCTGCTTACACCGGAACGCCAACCTTAGTAGCTTTCAGAGCCGGACTTGCAACCGCGTCTTCTTCTGTCGGCATAATTGGTGTTTATTCGGGAACAAAAGAAATGTATATCAAGGGGGCTGATGGCTTAGCTTTAACTGTTGGTGAAACTGGGGTTGGGGATTTGGGGGTCTATATAGCCAGTGTTAGCGGCAATGTGGGCATCGGCGCCACTAGTCCCGAACAGAAATTAAATGTAGGTGGAAACATCATTGCTTCAAGCTCGATTGATACCGAGCTAATTCTTCAAAGCTTGGGCACCGGTACCAACGAAGGCAAGTTTTCCATTGTGGCAAGCGGAGCGGCGGGAGTGGATTCG
>Ga0076043_133_pt1 | contig 7512 bp, 3 predicted proteins | sample RifGroB1_FD_68140 | JGI IMG/M metagenome (GOLD analysis project Ga0076043, IMG submission 68140) | Parcubacteria (Giovannonibacteria) bacterium GW2011_GWB1_45_9b | reverse complement strand
CCCTTCCGCGCTCGCGATTGTTTTATCCGCGCCGTCAAACCAGAAATAAATATCCGTTTTTTGGTCGCTTGAGGTTTGGTTGCCGACGCTGAAAAAAACATCGGTTTGCTCGTTGGCGTCATAATACTGCCGGTCGCTTTTAATGATTAAATCTTCGCCGTCATTATTATCCGCCCAAAGCAAAGGAATGGTTTCGCCTTGAAAGTCAATCTGGTCCGGTACGGTTATATCCTGCGAATCAGCGACTAATCTTACGAAGTTCAACTTCGTAAGATTCGGTTTTACATAAATGGAAACAAAAATTCCGCCGGCGATGAGCATTGCCGTTATTATACTTGCGATTATGATTTTGCCTGCTTTAGAGATTTTATTTTCCATTAAAATTTATCCACAAATTACGCTATTGACAAGATTTACGAGTTTGATATTATAGGTCTAAAGGGTAGAATTCGCATAAATTGCGGACTCGCTACTTGTCAAACAAAGGCCTCCATTTTGGGGGTTTTTGTTTTGTTCTTAAAATCTGATAAAATCGGCTTGTGGGCCCGGGCCTGTAGTTTATGGAGTAAAATTCTACCTTTGACAAGTAGCGAAACGAGTGCAAATCTCGTCGGGTCCACGCTAAAAGTCCTGTCTTCGGATGGGATTTTTAGTTTTCTGTTTTTATATTCCATATTCAGCATTTTTTTGAATTCTTCATTGTTCATAACTTTGAATTTTGAACTCTAACTTTTAATTTTGCGCTTTTAATTTTTAACTAAATGAGTGGCTGTTCTCCCGCCGGCATTGGAATAGACTCCGGCGCCGGTTCACCCACAATCGGCGATTCAAGCGCGGGCGCCGGTTCGGCCGGCGCCGGTTCGCTTGGCTGTTCTAACGGCGCTTGCTCAACCGGAGATTGTTCTTCCACTATAATCGTTCTGGTGGAAGTGGCTGTGTTTCCCGCCTGATCCATTGCCACATAATCTATGGAATATTCCCCCGCGATTGAAGTATCAACACTAACCCCGCTCAAATTTCTGCCGAGCAATTCGCCGTTTCTCCAAACTTCATATCCTAAATTCCGGTCAACATTATCTGTAACAACCACTCCCAAATCGCCGTAGACTGAACCGACAATAACAATGGCGGGGTTATTGCCCTGAAGCGTAAGGATTGGCGGTTCCGTATCAATCGCGGGCAAAGGAACATCCGGATTTCCGACATCCGATGTTGCTGACGGAGGACTGTCCTCCGTTATCGGAGGACTGTCCTCCGTCGGTGATGATGAAATGCCGTTTTTATCCAAAAGTTCTTTCAATTGACCGCCGGTTACGCAAACGTCTCCCACGCACAATTTATCGGTTTGCAGGGCTTTCGCGGAAATCATCTCCGCGGCAAGATTATTCAATTTCACTACGCCCTGCGTTATTTTAACGCCCAAGTTTTCCAAAAAAGCGAGGAGTCCGGCAAACAATCCTCCGCTGTCCGCTTGCCGCTCCAAGCCGATTCCGCCTCCCGCGTCCAATCGCAATTTTATTTCCTCAACATCAGCCGCCAATTTATCAATCTGGCGCTGTTGGGATTTTATTCCGGCAAACAAGAAACTCGTCATCTTGTATAAATCAACTCCCTTGGCGTCCGCCGACNAAATCAACTCCCTTGGCGTCCGCCGACAAAATCTCCGGTGGAGCTTCTTCGGCAATCAGGCCAAGGCGTCTTTGGCAGCCGGAAGCGGCTACGGAGGACAGTCCTCCGTTTTCCGTGTTCTCCCCACATACCTCGCTATTATACAGGTATGTGGCCACGCTGGTGGAAGCGATTTTTCTCAAAATCTCATCCTCGTTTTCTCCGGTTAAAAACGAAATATCTTTTTTCTCTTCCCGCGTTGAGGTATTGATAAAACCGCCGGCATAAACTTCGCCGGATAAAACGATGGATGAAGCCGTGGTTGTGCCGTTCCACCACTGCGGATTGGCATAAACCTTGATGGCGGCCTCGGCGCTTGATGAATTTTCCAACGCGTAACCAACCACGTCCCCGCCCCAGAGCGCTTTAACCGCCACGCCGGGCGTTGAAGAAGACATAGTCAGCCTGTCGCCTACAAAAATTTCTCCGTTGGCTGAAGAAACTTTCAAAGAAAAAGTGCCCAAAATTGTCGGCTTGATTTGCTCCTGTCCCCAAAGATTGACGCTCTTGGCAATGCCGATGATTGGATAAGCGGAAGAAGCCGCGGCTTTGATAAATCCGCCGCTTGAATCAATTGTCAAAAGTTCACCGGTTTCAAAAACATCGGCCTGATTTGAAGGAAAGAAATTCATTTCAACTATTTCATAAACGTTCCAGGCGTCGGCCAAAGCGTCGCCCTGCACCGCGAAAGTTGAACCTGGAGTCGTTGTGGCAATGCCGACTTTTAACGTATTAACATTGTTGCTTATGGTAGTGCTGGCGTTCGTCAAAGCGTAAATTGTTAAAATATCATTATTGTCAATTTTAGCTGAATAACTTTCAACCGTGCTTGACGCGGTAGAACCGGAAACCGGCATATCAATCCAGGAAATAACTCCGCTGTCCGCCGTAAATTCCATCGGGCCCAAATAAGCGCTTTCAACAACTTCCAATTCTCCGGAAACCATCAAGCTGTTGGTCAAATTAGTCAGTTGAGTGGTGGAGGCGCTACCGAGGTGCAGTAAAGTCTGCGGCGTTGTCGTCCCGATGCCGACGAGGCCCAGCTTGGATATTCTCATTCTTTCAGAGAGCCAATTTCCGGAACTGGTATAAAAAACCAAAGCTCCATCACCATCACCTCCTTCCCGCTGGGAGCCGATTGCCGCGGCATAGGTCTCCTCATCAGAACTGTTATCATAATTTTTGAACACAATATCAGAGCCAAAACCATCTTCAATGGTAGCCGATGATCGGTGCAGAAGAGTCAGCAAAGATGGATGTTCGTTGTTATTTGCGTTGAAGCTGGTTATTTTCATGGCGTCGCCGTCTAGTGTTGTGTCGTAAATGGAAAACTTGTGTGACGGCGAGGTGGTCCCGATGCCCACTCTGCCGGTTGCCAATACCGTGAACAAGGTGCTTGTGGCTAAAGCCGTTGACGAAGCGATGGAAAACAGATTGGCGTTGTAGGTATCCGCCGCGTTGGCGTGAATTGAAAGTTTGGCGTAAGGCGAAGTCGTCCCGATGCCGACGTTGCCGCCGGTATTGAAAAACACATTACCATTTGCCCCACCATCAATTCGCACCCTATTAGTAGGGTCAGCGGCGCTGGCAAGCAATTCAATATTTCCCACAGCACTTCCTTCGCCGCCAATATAAACATTGCCCCCGCCATACTGAGTTTTCAGACTGCTTATACCAAACCAAACACCACTTAAAAATGGGGCACCATCATTGATACGTAAATATGAATCTCCTGTTTCTATGGCTTCCTTACCATTTCCATATAGAGTAGTAGTGAAACCTAAGGTCCCGTTTACATCTAATTTGTAGCCTGGCCCCGTCGTCCCGATGCCGACGTTGCCTTCTATTATCATTCCATTGGACGGAGCCGCCACTCCATAGTTCTGACCTACCGAAACTCCGCCTGACACGCTTAATTTAGACCCGGGTGTGGTCGTCCCAATGCCGACGTTGCCGGCGCTTGTCAGAACCATCGTGTTGATATCCGCACCTCCAGCACGACTACCAAGAACAAGCGAGGTGGCACCACCGCCACTAGTCCATAGGTTGCCGATAAAAGAGCCATAGTTATTGTCGCCGTTGACGTTCATACTCATACGGCTTGTGAAGGCGGTCGATGACACAGCTCCTATTGCACTCATCAAGAGATACGTTGCGGCAGGAACACTATTGATCGTACTCGAACCTACTTGCAACAACGCCCCCGGGCTCGTGTTCCCGATGCCCACGTTGCCGTCTGTTGTGATGCGCATTTTCTCATCAACAGCGGTTCTGAATACTATCGGATAGCTTCCTATTGTTCCCACGTAAAAATTACTGCTATCTGAATCTAACCCGCCTATTCGAGTGCCGCCTACCATAGTTTCGATAATAGCAGAATTTATGCCATTGACTTGAAGGAAACGGTAGTTGGCTTGGGAAGTCGTAGTCCGGACCTGCGGCTGAAGAAAACTCCAAGGCGGAATCCGCCGCGCTATTGAAAATAGTTAATTTTTGGTTGGGCGTCGTCGTCCCGATGCCGACGTTGCCGCCTTGTCTTGCTAGAACAAAATTCTTATAATCCGCTTCATCTCCACTTTGGATTTCCGCATAATCACCATCTTCATTTGCCACCAGCTGTATGTATTGATTTCCGTTATTTGCTCTGATATTTCCTATGACTTGTAACTTATCTGTCGGACTCGTCGTCCCGATGCCGACGTTGCCGTTACTTCCTAATACCGTTATCCTTGCAAGATTATTTGTGTATACCTGTAAATCTTTATTGCCCTGCGCTCCAAGAATAGTCGCATATGGTAATGTACCCGCAGCTATATTATTTCCAGCAGAATTTTCAATTCCAAATATTGCTTCACCTTGCGATGAACGCAATCTATAAACAGCATAGCCATCAACATTTCCACCCGCCCTTACACCAACATTTGTTCCATTGACATCTAAATTATACCCCGGCGTCGTTGTCCCGATGCCGACGTTGCCGCTATATAAAATCCTCATCTTTTCCGTAGGAGCAACCCCTGTGCCTGTATTGGTATAAAAAGCCAAATCGCTATTAGCCGCATCAACCGTGTCCTCTATCGCCGCGATTTTAGATTGAGCAACACCCACTGTATTAGTAACGCCTAACATTATTCCTGAAGATGTGATAACCGCCCCATCACTGTTAGTGTTAAGTACCCTAACACCCTCCAAGTCAGTGGCGGTATTTTGAACATCTAATCTATACCCCGGCCCCGCGTCCCGATGCCGACGTTGCCGCTTCCCGTTATCACAAACCTATCACTTGCGCCTAATGCCGAGGAGGAAGCGATTCTGAAAGAACCATCGGTATAATCTAATCCCATTGTCCATTTGTAGTCCGGACCTGCGGCCGAAGAAAACTCCAAGGCGGAATCCGCCGCGCTATTGAAAATAGTTAATTTTTGGTCGGGCGTTGTCGTCCCGATGCCGACGTTGCCGGTGTTTGTTATTCTGACCTGTTCCGTAGCAGATGTACCAAACAACATAGCATCGGATACGTGATTATATTGAACATATCCACGATAAATATCAGTTCCCGTTATTCCATCTCCGAAAAGCAAAGAACTGAAACCTGTGGTCGTAGTAAGAAAACTTATTTCACTTGACGCATCGCTTGCGCTACCAATTCCTAATTTTCGGAGTGGATTCGTCGTCCCGATGCCCACGTTGCCGCTTGAATAATCATAAACAAACCCGGAGGTTTCAATCGCCAATCCTCCTGCAAAGGTGGAAGTGGCGGTGGTGGAAGTGGCCTGCAAAATCTGTCCGGCGATTGTTCCCTGAACATTAAGTTTTTCATTGGGAGAAGTGTTCCCGATGCCGACGTTGCCTTGATTTGCAATTCTCATATATTCTGTATATCCTCCGCCCGCATTGGTGGTATAAAATATTAATGGAGAACCTCTAATATTCAACTCTCTCCCTGCACCACCAGCGCCATAAGCGTCTAATTGCGAAGCAGAGCCACTGTCATAAAGATAAGCACCACTATGGCTATAACTACCACTAACATTACCAGCAGCAACAATTGCATTAGATGATACTAATTTTTCTCCCGGGCTCGTCGTCCCGATGCCGACATTGCCGGAGGTGTCAATTCTCATACGCTCTGCAATAGCGCTCCCATGAGTTCTAGTTCCAAATGTCAAATATCCGCCATATTCATCATTGGTCGCATTATTTTTACCTCCAAATATCTTAGCCCAAGGCGTACTTATAGTACTTCCTGTTATATACCTACCGCCAAGGGCGAGACTTCCACCTTTATCTGCCGCCATAGCATCATTAGATTCAATAAATACCGTGGCATCATTAACAGCTGCCGTAGCTGCCACAAACGAAGCCGCGTCGCCTGAATTATCATTACTATTAGAGTCCCCGTTGATAACATCTAATTTTGAGCGTGGGCTCGTCGTCCCGATGCCGACGTTGCCGTCGCTTGTGATTCTCATTTGCTCCGTTGCCCCTGTGCGGAAAGCTAAAGGCTCGTTCGCCCCCATGGTGCCGATAGTATTAAGCGAACCGTCCCCTCCTATAAGCTGCAATCCTGTTGACCCGGGCGAATTGGTAATTTGAAGCTGATTCCCGCCACTAATATATTCACTTCCGACTATAGATAATTTTGCCTGCGGACTCGTCGTCCCGATGCCGACGTTGCCGTCGCTTGTTATCCGCATTCTCTCTAAAATGCTTGAAGCGTTATCAGTAGTGGCAAATTGCAAATAACCTGCATAATTTGAAATGGTCGTATTTTCTTTTCTACCCGCAATCGTAGCAAAGGCATACGGCGTTTGCTCTGAACCGTTTTCACCGGAAAATCTCATTTGCGGGCCAAGGTCAATACCAAAAGCATCGGTCGAACGCAAAACTAAAGCACCGGCGGTTTCCACTGAATTAACAACTGCGCTTGCTTTATCAATGGTCAATTTGCCACTCGGCGTCGTCGTCCCGATGCCGACGTTGCCGGAACTATTTATAACTATATCTGCCGTCCCATCAGACGTTAAAATTAACGAATTACCTGTTTTACTTCTTATAACTAAATCATTGTCAACGCTTTCGTTCGCCAAATTACCGGCAGTATCAACCGCGATTCCTCCAGCAAAAACATTTTCAGTGGCAAAACGAATATATTTTTGCGTACTTGCTCCTCCGTCTATTTGAAGAGTCGCTCCGGCACTATTATATATATGTAACAATTTAGCCGGACTTGTCGTCCCGATGCCGACGTTGCCGGAAGTTGAAAGAAATATCGTTGAAGTGGCTTGGGCTAATCCAGCGTCATCGCCAACAATAAAATATCCTTTGGTTAAAGCCGAACCAATGGGAGAGACGCCAGCAATGGTGGTGTTCCCAGCAAGGGTTAATCGGCCATCAGCGTCAACCGTGAAAGTCCCAACCTGAGTAGCTGAACCGTAGCTTCCAGGAGTAACAGCCGTGGAAGCTAATTCATTGGCGTCAACTACTCCTGTGCCTAATTGAATATTACTCAATGTGCCTGTAACATCTCCGGCTATAGGTATAGAAGTGGTGGCCACCCAGGTCGGAAGGCCTCCTGATGAAGCGAGAATATATCCGCTTGTTCCAATTCCCAGTTTAGCCAAGGTTTGGGTTTGGGAAGCATAAGAAAGATCGCCGATGGTGTATGAGGTTAGACCTGTTCCCCCTCTGTAGGTGGCCAGAGTGGAAGAGGCTGACCAGACGCCGGAATTTATCACGCCGAGACCTGACCAAGCCGAGGAGTTCTGGCCCGTTCCCCCGTAAACAGTTCCGATGGTGGTTGTGGCCATCCACACTCCGTTGGCCGCGGACACGGGTCCGTTC
>Ga0076043_115_pt1 | contig 9463 bp, 6 predicted proteins | sample RifGroB1_FD_68140 | JGI IMG/M metagenome (GOLD analysis project Ga0076043, IMG submission 68140) | Parcubacteria (Giovannonibacteria) bacterium GW2011_GWB1_45_9b | reverse complement strand
AATCGCACTTCCGGTTTTGATGGCGTGCCATCAGGGCCCTGGCCCTGATTTCAAATTCATCTCGCAAGACCGCCACTTTCGCGCGCTCGCGAACGAGCGCGTCACCTCCGAAAGATAATTTTGCCTGAGCTTCCCTCAGACACCCCGCCGCCGCGTTCAGCATTGCGGCGGCTTCTTCGTCCGCGGTCGGTATATGGATTTCCTGCATGCTTCCTCCTTCAGTTTTAGGATCAAGCCATTGTTTTAGCCTTTCGGCCACTTTGCGCAATTATACCTATAATAGCGTCAAAAGTCAACAACACAAAAAGCCCTTATTTTTTAGTATCTTGAGCGTGTTCGGGTTTCTCTTCTTTCGCGGTAATATTCTTCCTCTACTTCTTTTTCATCCTTGATCTCATAGTCTTTTCTGTATCCAGTTCCTGCCGGAATCAGGCGCCCAATGATGACATTTTCCTTGAGGCCGTGGAGTTTGTCTTCTTTTCCTTCGAGTGATGCAGATATTAGGACGCGGGTCGTTTCTTGAAAGGAAGCGGCGGCGAGGAAACTCGAAGTTGAAAGCGCGGTTTTTGTAATTCCCAACACAATTCCCGATCCTTCAGCGCCTTTTCCATTTTTAGCCGAAACTATTTTGTTCTCTTCAATCAATTCGCTTTTCTCAATGATATCTCCAACCGCAAATTTTGTATCGCCTGATTCTTTAACCCTAATTCGAGAGAACATTTGCGAGACGATGACTTCCACGTGCTTATCGTTTATAGAAGCTCCTTGCAGGGAATAAATCCTGCCGACTTCGCTAATGATATAATTTTGAGCCGCGGATGTGCCGGAAAAACCAAAAAGTTCCTTAATATCGATCGGGCCTTCGGATAGGGCCTGTCCTTTTTTAACTTCGCTTCCCTTCTGTACCAAAAGCGATCTCCCAAATGGAGTTACAAATTCCTTGATCTCTTCGCTTTTCTTTTTATTTTTTTCGTCAACTAATATCTTAACTGTCTTCTCCCTGCCGTTATCTACTATCTCAATAACGGTTCCGTCAACGTCCGAAAGAACCGCCGCATTTTTGGGCAAGCGCAGTTCGAAAATTTCCTCAATTCTCGGCAAGCCCATTGTTATGTCCGAGGCTCCGGCAACTCCTCCGACATGGAAAGTCCTCATAGTAAGCTGGGTGCCAGGTTCGCCTATTGCCTGCGCGGCAACAATGCCAACTGCCTCTCCCATCTTCACAATCGCGTTCGAACCAAGATCGTATCCATAGCATGTCTGGCAAATTCCTCGGAGCGTCTGGCAAGAAATCGGCGAGCGCAAGGTTACGCTTTCAATTCCGGATTTATCGAGCAGGTCCGCGTCCTCGTGCGTCAATAAGTGCCCTTTCTTGAAGATCGTTTTTCCGCTCGCTCCTTTCGCGTCCTGCACCAAAACTCTTCCGAAAATCCTGGCGTTAAACGATTTACCGTATTCTTCTATATTCTTGCGAAATATCTTGAGTCCGGTTGAATCTTTGCAATCCTCTTCGCGGACAATTAGTTCCTGGGCGACATCAACAAGGCGGCGCGTAAGATAGCCCGCGTGCGCTGTCTTAAGCGCCGTATCCGCCGTCCCTTTTCTGGCGCCATGGGTTGAGATAAAATACTCTAAAACATTAAGACCTTCTTTATACGAAGACAGAATTGGAAGCTCAATTGTGCGCCCAGCTGGATTCCTGACAAGTCCCTTCATCCCGGTCATTTGCGTCACTTGCGTCCAAGTTCCACGCGCCGCGGAGGATACCATCAAATGTATCGGCCCCTCTTCGTCCAAAACCGTAGGCACAACTTCATCAACCTTCCTTTTCACCTCCGCCCATATTGAGATGACTTTGTCATACCTCTCTTCATCAGTAAGCAAGCCTTCGTTATATTGATCGTCTACTTTCTTTGCTTCTATTTGAGCTTCTTTCAATATCGCTCCTTTTTGTTCTGGAACTTTCAGATCGTCCATTCCCCAAGAAATTCCGGATACAGTCGCGTACTTAAACCCGAAAGACTTGATCTTATCCAAAATGGGCGGCACCTTGTCGACTCCGTAATCAACGATTAATTTAGCGACGATTCGTTCCAAAGTTTTCTTCTTAATATCTTCGTTCATGTATTCGAAATCGTTCGGCAGAACGGAATTAAACAAAAGCCTGCCGACTGACGTCTCAAAAATACCGCCCTCAAATTTTTTGTATTTTGGAGTCAGCGTTGCGCGGACTTTTATCTTTGCTTTTAAATCCAAAATGTCATAGTCATAAGCCAAAATCGCTTCGTTGGGATTAGAAAAAATTCTACCCTCTCCTTTTACGTTAGATCGTAATTTTGTGAGCCAGTAGCACCCAATAACCATATCCTGCGAAGGCGTTACAGTCGGATCGGCGGTGCCAGGTTTCAGAAGATTCTTTGTCGCCGCCATGATATCCGCGGCTTCCCGCTGAGCTTCTTCCGTCAATGGAACGTGAACCGCCATTTGGTCTCCGTCAAAATCAGCATTGAAAGCAGAACATACCATCGGGTGAATCTGAATTGCGTTTCCCTCGATCAGAACCGGCTGGAACGCCTGTATCCCTAAACGATGCAGGGTCGGCGCGCGATTCAAGAGAACATACTTCCCTCGGATCACTTCCTCCAGTATCGCCCAAACATCTGAAGTTGCTTCATCGATCAATCTGTTCGCAGATCTTATGTTATGCGCGAGATCCGCCGATATCAGTTTATTTATTACAAAAGGTCTGAATAGCTCAAGCGCCATATGTTTCGGAAGGCCGCATTGATGCAATTTCAATTCTGGCCCGACAACAATCACAGAGCGCCCCGAATAATCAACGCGCTTGCCCAAAAGATTCTGCCTGAACCTGCCCTGCTTGCCTTTAAGCATGTCCGCAAGCGAGCGCAATGGGCGTTTTTGCGCTTGTGACGTTGCCGCGCCGGGCCCGCGCCTTATTGAATTGTCCAAAAGCGCGTCAACAGCTTCTTGCAGCATCCTTTTTTCGTTCCGCACTATAACTTCGGGGGCTTTCAGCTCCAAAAGTTTTTTTAGCCTGTTATTTCTATTTATGACTCTGCGATATAGATCATTTACGTCTGAAGTCGCGTGCCTTCCTCCTTCGAGCTGAACCATCGGGCGAAGCGCCGGAGGAGAAACCGGAATAATATTCAAAAACATCCACTCAGGACGAGTTCCGGACCTCTCCATGGCTTTGACTAGCGAAAGCCTTTTGATTACTTTTTTTCTAGCCTGGGGATTTTCCGTTTCCTCGAGTTCTTTTTCAAGATCTTTTCTAAGGGCAGGCATATTCACATCTTTGCAAAGCTTGAACAATGCTTCGGCCCCGATGCCCGCTTCAAAAACTTCTCCCCAGCGCAGAGAGAGCCTATGATATTCCACCTCAGATAAAACTCTCTTTATCCGTATGCTGTCCAGTTCTTTTTTCGCGGCATCCCACGCTTCTTTCAGGCTGGACTTATCTTTTTCCTTCATCCCGTCTTTCTTTGTCTTAGATTTGAATTCGCGCTCAAGCTCTCGCAGCGCCTCTTCTTTAGCTTTATCGTTAACTTTAATAATCACGTATCCCGCGAAATAAATTACGCGTTCAAGTTCAGGAATTGAGAGATTTAAAACCAACCCTATTCTCGAAGGTACGCCGCGCATAAACCAAATATGAGATACTGGAGAGGCAAGTTTTATATGCCCCATTCGCTCCCTTCGCACAACCGAGCGAGTCACTTCGACTCCGCATTTATCGCAAATAATCCCTTTGTACCTGATCCTGCGATATTTCCCGCAATAGCACTCGTAATCCTTCTCAGGGCCGAAAATACGCTCGTCGAAAAGACCGTCTTTCTCGGCTCTCTGCGTCCTGTAATTTATAGTTTCGGGCTTTGTCACTTCTCCCCTCGACCAGGCCAAAATTTTCTCGGGCGAGGCGAGTTTTATTGAAATTGATTTAAAATCTGTTACTTTTGTCTCCATGTTTTCTTTGCTTAGTGGCTAAGCTACTAAGAAACTTAGTAGCTTAGCCACTAAATCCTAAATTCTTATAACCACATCATCCCTGCCTCTCTCAACCTTTGCATTTTTTTCAACTTCCTCTTTAACCCCTTTCAGATCGACATCAAGCCCAAGCGCCTTAAGCTCATTTATCAAAACGTGGAAAGAGGCCGGCAAATTTGGGCTCTTGAATTTCTCTCCACGGACGATGGCGTCATAAGCCGCCGCGCGGCCCAAAACATCGTCCGATTTTATCGTTATCATTTCCTGCAAAGTATGCGCCGCCCCGTATCCCTCGAGCGCCCAGACTTCCATTTCCCCAAATCTCTGTCCCCCGCCCTGCGCCTTGCCTCCTAGAGGCTGTTGAGTAATAAGCGAATAAGGCCCGATCGATCTCATGTGAATTTTGTCTTCCACCATATGTATCAATTTCATCATATAAATCATCCCGACCGTAACTTCCTGGTCAAAAGGCTCCCCCGTACGTCCGTCGAAAAGCTTGATCTTTCCGTGCTCGGGCAGACCAGCTTTTTTCAATTCGCCCCTTATTTCATCTTCCGAAGCTCCATTCAGAGCCGGAGTTATCGCCTGGTAATCGAGCGCCTTCGCAGCCCATCCTAAGTGAGTTTCTAATATTTGCCCGACATTCATTCGAGACGCGACTCCCAGAGGATTTAAAATTATATCTACAGGCGTGCCGTCCGGGAGATACGGCATCTCTTCAACCGGTAGAATCTTTGAAATGACTCCCTTGTTTCCATGGCGTCCGGCAAGCTTGTCTCCAACGGAAATTTTTCTCAACTGCGCGATCTCGACTTGGACTCTTTTTATGACCCCCGTATCCAATTTATCCCCTCTTTCTCTTGAAAAAACTTTTATACCGACAACTCTTCCAGCTTTTCCGTGCGGAACGCGCATCGAGGTATCTTTAACATCCCTAGCTTTTTCTCCGAAAATCGCGCGCAGCAGCCGTTCTTCGGGAGTAAGCTCGACTTCGCCCTTGGGCGTAATTTTGCCGACCAATATGTCTCCGGATCGGACCTCCGCGCCGATTCTAATAATTCCCTCCTCATCTAAATCTTTTAATTTTTCTTCGGAAACATTCGGAATATCGTGCGTGGTAATTTCCGGCCCGAGCTTCGTATCACGGACATCCACCATAAAATCTTCGATGTGAATCGAGCTGAAAGTATCGTCTTTGACTAATCTCTCGGAAAGAATAATTGCGTCCTCGAAATTGGCTCCTCCCCACGAAAGAAAAGCGACAAGCAAATTCTGCCCGAGCGCGAGTACTCCGTGGTCAGATGAAGATGTATCGGCAAGAATTTCTCCTTTTTTAACAACCTCGCCAAGCTCAACTACCGGACGCTGATTGATGACGGTAAAATCATTTGAACGAAGAAAATTTACAAGAGGATAATTAGTTTCCTTTTTAGACGACTTAACTGTAATTTTTGAAGCATCCACGTGAGAGATAACCCCGTCTTCATCCGCCACCGTAAGTCTTCCGGAATCGAGCGCTGCGCGCTCTTCAACTCCAGTTCCCACCAAAGGAGCTTGCGGTTTTATGCACGGCACTGCTTGTCTTTGCATGTTCGAACCCATCATCGCGCGATTCGCGTCGTCGTGAGCGAGAAACGGAATCAATGTTGTCGCGATTGAAAACGCCTGTTCAGGCGCAACTTCTATAAAATCTATTTCCTCTTTTTTCATCAATCCGGGAGACCCCTTAACCCTGCCTTCCGTTTCATCGTCTAAAATCACCCCGCTCTTATCCATATTAGTGCCGGCCTGCGCGATATTATATTTCGCGTCCTCGAAGGCCGTCATGTATCGTATCTCGTCCGTAATTTTCCCGTCCTTAACTTTTCTGTACGGAGTCTCCAAAATTCCGTATTCGTTAACTCTGGCGTATCCCGCGAGGTGGACGACAAGACCGATATTCGGCCCTTCCGGAGTTTCAATCGGGCAAATTCTCCCGTAGTGCGAAGGGTGCACATCTCGGACTTCAAACCCAGCGCGCTCGCGAGTTAATCCTCCTGGTCCGAGCGCGGAGAGGCGGCGCAAGTGCTCGAGTTCAGATAAAACATTTACCTGGTTCATGAATTGAGAAAGCTGGTTAGTTGTGAAAAATTCTTTCAATATCGCCATGAAAGGCCGCGCGTTTATCAAATGCGCCGGGGTTAGCGTTGCTTGATCAAGCGTGGACATTCTATCTTGTATCGTCCGCTTCATTCGCGTCATACCGACGCGGAGACGCTGCTGCAAAAGCTCGCCTAATGAGCGGATTCTTCTGTTTCCAACATGATCTACGTCATCCGCTTCCGCGTTCGGCTGAGAATTCAAAGTTAAGATGTGCGAAATTATTTTAACCAGGTCGTTGCCTGATAAAACTCTGGATGTCGGATTATCAGAAAGGCCGAGACGCTGATTTAATTTATAACGCCCGACTGAGGAAAGGTCGTATCTTTCTTCGGAGAACATTGCCGATATAAGCTCCTTCGCCGTTTCCATAGTAGCAGGCTCGCCCGGGCGAAGCCTTTTATAAATTTCCATGTACGCCTCGTTTGCGGTCTTGGTTTGATCTTTATCGAGCATTTTCTTTATAATCGGGTCAACTTCACCGCCCTTGGCAAACTTACCCAAAATTTCTTCATTCGTCGCAATGCCGAAAATCCTTAGGATGCAGGAGGCCGGAATTTTTCTTTTGCGGTCTATCCTCGCGTAAAGGGCTCCGTCCGCGTCAGATTCAAATTCAATCCAAGCTCCTCTCGATGGAATAATTTTCGCCCCGAAATATTTCTTGCCGCGGGAGAAATTCGCCGTAAAATATACTCCGAAAGAACGAGCCAATTGCGAAACAATGACGCGCTCAACTCCGTTTACTATAAATGTTCCTCTTGGGGTCATTAATGGCATATCCGCCAAAAATATTTCCTGTTCCTTCATCTCCCCGGTTTTTTTGTTCGTGAGGCGCGCCTTGACTCTTAACGTCGCGTCGAAGGATGCGTTCTGCGCCTTCGCCTGATACTCATCGTATTTCGGCTCGTCCAAGGCATAATCCACGAATTCCAAATCCAAATCTTCTCCGCCGTAGTCCTTAATTGGAGACGATTCGCGGAAAAGCTCTTTAAGTCCGTCCGCCAAAAACCAGCGCCAGCTTTCCAGCTGGATTTCCGGTAAGTAAGGTAGGGTGGCTAAAGGTTCGCGATATTTAGAAAAATATTTTTTCTGCATACCAAATTTATATGAATGTTAGTGAATAAATAAATTTGAGTACCCCGTTAGATAACGCTGTCATTGCGCGTCCTATGTTTTAGATATCTTTTACCCCATGTGGTTTTCAAATACTTTTCGCGATGATCAGCGTCTTTAATGTCATTGCTGGCCTCACAATAAACCAGCTTAAAGGGACGCCGTGCCTTCGTACTTAAAACTTTTCCTCTCTTGTGATCCTCTAATCGCTTTCTAAGGTCGGCTGTGCGGCCGACATATAGCTGATTATCGCGTAAGCTTTTAAGCACGTAGACCCAATACATGGGTATATCTAACGGGGTTAAAGATTTGGCAATCAAAGATTTCGAGATTTGAGAACTCGAAATCTTTGAGCCAAATACATAACAAGCAAAAACCCCTTATTCTTAAGGGCTCAATTATTTAGTTATTTATGATTTGTGGGTTTGCACCCTCGCCTATATTTAGGACGTATAATTTTTCATCCGAAACTCAATCGTTATTCCATTATATATGCCTCAAAAGTATAGTCAAGGGGCTCGAGATGTGATTAACCGCGAGCCCCTTAATTCCATTCATTTGGATACAAAATCCTTCGCGCACTCATTCTTTTCTCATTGAGCGATTCACGGATCTCCTTCGGATCTGTATCGAAAAGTTTTGCGATATTCCGTGCGGCGTCTGCGATTTCACTGTCAGTTGCATCTGCCCAAAATAACTTTAGCCCGTCATCTATTTTCTTCGCCGCACTTGTTCTCTTATCCAAGCGCTGATAAACACAAACTACCAAAAGCCAATCTTCAAAAAGACTCATAGATCCCTCCCATTTGTTACAGCAATTCTGTAAAATTTTAAACCATCCTCAAAAATATTTCAACTTTAAGTATCGCGTATTTGCGCTATAGCGTAAATAAGGAATAGTTGAATTTAAGTGTGTGCAGAAAGTCCCGACCTATTCCTAGATCGGGACCTCGTTCCCTGCAAGTTTTAAGCCATCAGGGTTTATGGCGTTTTCTTCACCTTTTTTGGTTTGTATCCATGAACCTTGGCCAGAATCACATTCATCGCTCGAGCATAGGCGACTGAATTTGGTGACTCTGCCGAAGACACAACATGGAACCCCAAACTATTTTTGTACCTGTGCCCCAAAGCCATCAAAGATGTTCTGGGATTCGTTAAAAGCGCGGCGGTAGCTTGAGGATCTACCCAGATATAATACTTTTCACTCATTGCCCTCATTGCCGTATTGCCACCACGCGATTGGGCTTTCTCGAAGTCATATAGGTGACTTGGAAGCCTACTCCAAACCTCCCAATGCTCTTTCTCTTGAAACCCTTCATCTTCGTGCATGTAAGCTATGTAATCATCCATTATTGGCTCCTTTTCTGTTCGAGGTAGATATTTTGAAAACTGCTTTCCATAAGAATACTCCTTTTCTGGAGTTATGTCAATGGCACCGGGTAATATTTAAATAACTACAAAGATGCCGTATTTGCGCGATAGCGTACATAAGAAATAGTTGACTTATTTGTTCGTAGTGTCGTTGCGTCTTTCAATGGAAAGTATATTTGTGTGGTCGTGGTTCTTCAGAAAAATTATCCGTATACCGCTCCTGCGCACCCGGAATATATTTTTCGCTCCCTTTAATTTTTTGATATCGAGCGAGGAAAAATCTCCCGCCAAAACGCGCGCCAGTATTTCTTCAACAATCTTTCGCTCTTTTGTAGCAAGGCGCTTGAGAAATTTAGCGATTCGATCCATTTAGTTTCCGGATTGATTTCAAAACCTCCCCAGCTTCAATTCCTCTCTCATTAACTTCGGAAAAATCCACTGCCTTTTCCCATGAGCCTTCATCGCCCCAAGCATCTACCGGAGCTATTTTAAAAATCGGCTCGGACCTGCGCACAACCACAAAAGACCTGCCTTTCCCAACTTTCTCGATATATTCTTCCGTATGCTCCCGCAGTTCTTTCAAGCCAATTATGCTTTTTTCTCTCATATCTTAAGATTATCTAAAGATAATCTTTTGTCAAGTAGGGCTTATTTTGCCGAGCGCCTCTCCTTATAGCTGTTCCAGGTGACGAGCAAAGGCGAGGCGATGAAGATCGAGGAATATGTTCCGGCGACGATGCCGATGATTAGGGCGAGGGCAAAATATTTTGTCGCCTCGGCGCCGAGGAAAAATAGCGCAGTCAAAACAATAAGAACCGTAAGCGAAGTATTT
>Ga0076043_119_pt1 | contig 10434 bp, 9 predicted proteins | sample RifGroB1_FD_68140 | JGI IMG/M metagenome (GOLD analysis project Ga0076043, IMG submission 68140) | Parcubacteria (Giovannonibacteria) bacterium GW2011_GWB1_45_9b | reverse complement strand
TCGAATACGTCTGCGGATGCTCCCAAGACCGTGGCTCGATACGTCTCATTGCCGTAAGCGGAACTTTCTCCGCCAAACACTATCGGCATGATTTTCTCGGCATTCGGAACGTTTTCTTTCCTCGAGATTAGAGCCAGATCTTTTTCTTTTAATGAATCAGAGAAAATTTGCGCGACATCTGACGGCCCAGATGGCTCTCTGCCTGGGATAACTACGATAGTTCTTGACCCAAGCCCTTGAATTTGCGAAAGGATCAAATCTTGCGCCCCCTGGCCTATAGACATCACTAAAATGATCGCCGTAATGCCGATAACTATGCCTAAGATCGTTAAGAAGGACCGCGATTTATGCGCTTTCAATGCCGTTAGAGCCGTTTTAATTAAATGTCGCGTTGTCATATTCTTATATCGCTTTCGATCTTCCCGTCTTTCATGCGGATTAGCCTTCGAGCGTATTTCGCGAGAGATTCCTCGTGGGTTATTAATATAATCGTTCTGCCTGTTTTTCGATTTAATTCGTCGAGAAGCTTGATTATCATTTCGCCATTTTTCGAATCGAGGTTTCCAGTCGGCTCATCTGCAAGTATCATTTCCGGATCAAGAACAAAGGAGCGCGCGATGGCTACTCTCTGCTTTTCTCCCCCAGAAAGCTCCCCGGGTTCATGGACTATTCGATGAGATATGCCAACCGCGTCAATCGCGCTCTTAATTTTTGAGTCCCAAGCGGTCTCAGGCACATTTGAATAAAATAGCGGTAATCGCACGTTTTCGTAAACTGAAGAGCGAGCCAGCAAATTAAACGCTTGGAAAACAAAGCCGATTTTTTCGTTTCTTATTCTGGCAAGTTCTGGTTCCGAATATTCTTCGATGGATTTCCCGTCAAACTTATATGATCCTCCTGTCTGGCGATCAAGAAACCCCAGCAGCTGGAGCAAAGTCGATTTGCCCGAACCTGACGGCCCCATGATCGCGATAAATTCGCCCTTATCGACTAAAAAGGAAACGCCGTCCAGCGCGACGGTTTTACTTTCCCCGCTTTGGTAAACTTTCTCGAGATTCTTTACCTCAATTAACTTCACGGGAAATTATTACCTTCGTTCCTTCTTCGAGCCCGGAAAGTATCTCAACTCTCCCATCCGATCCAAAAAGGCCCAATTCGACGGGCACTTCATCAACCCGGCCGTCGCTTCTCTGCACGCGGACGATCTTTGATCCATCCTGCGTCAAAATCGCGCGCTGCGGTACCGCCAAAACGCCTTCCTTTTTCTCGGTTAAAATATCTATATTAGCGGTGAGACCGGATCTTATGCGCTCATCTTCTTTATCGAACTCAAAAGTTATTTTGTACGTGGAAACTCCTTCAATTATCGTTTCGGCGGGATCAATAGAAATAACTTTAGCGGCAAACGCGGTATCGCTCCCATAAGCGTCAAGGGTTAGCTTGGCGCTGTCGTTTATTTTAACTTTGGAAACATCCGCTTCCGGAAGGTTGGCCTCAACTTGGAAACTCGCGTCAGAAATAACCGATACAACCGGGGAAGAAGCATTAACAATCTCTCCCGCTTTCGCGTCCTGTTTGGTAACTATGCCCCTGATCGGGGATGAAATGATTGTCTTCGAGATCTGCGCCTTGATATTATTAACGCCCGCTCTGGCTTTTTCCACGCTCGCCTCCTGCGCCAATATTTCCTCCGCCGTGCTCCCGGCAAGATCCTTGGCGAGCTCTCTTTCGGCAATTTTCAGATCCGACGACGCCCCGGATATATTGCTGATTGCCGTATTCACGTTGGTCCTGGCCGTCGAAACGTCGCTCTTGTAGCCGTTAATCTGAGTTTGGGTAAGAGACGGGGCGGGTTCAAGCCCGTTTATCGCGATGGCGACCGTGTCCAGATAACTCTTAATAAATTTCAGACTTTCCAGCGCTTCCGCGGAAAAAACATACATATTCGAGTCGGGATTGATTTTCAAAAGAGACGCGTTCCATGTTTTAAATCTATTTTCGACCGCGATCCGTCCGGATTCCAAATCAGCCTCCAGCTGAGAAAATGTGCTGAAATTTAATTGCGGATTAGGGCTCCTTGGATTAGAAAAAAACTGGTCAACTTTATTATGAATAGCGTCGTCCGCCTTGGTATAGGAATCCTGAATGTAATCGAATACGCTCTGTCTGGCGTCTTCGAATTTCGCCTCGGAAATTTTTATATCCTCCAGACGCGTCCCCTTTTTAAGTTCTTCCAGCTCGGCCTCCTCGGATTTAAGGCCGGCTTCTGCTTCTTGAAGCTCCGATATCAAGTCCGCGTTATAAATCTCAACAAGCTTCTGTCCGGGCAAAACTCTATCGCCGACTTTCGCCGGGACTCTCGTGATCCTGCCTCCTCTGTCAAAACCTAAATTGACGCTCTCAGAAGGCTTAACTTTTCCGGTCACGCTGACTTCCTGAACCAACTCGCCTTTCGCAACGGTGACTGTTTCAATTTGAGTTTTTCCGGAAGATCCGAAATAATACCACGACGCGAGAATTATTACTAAAACTCCGATAAGATAGTAAACGTAATATTTCATGCGAAAATTCTAGCATAAAACCCCGCCCCGATCAAGATCGGGGCGGGGTTCGCGAGTAATTTTAGGCTAATTTGTCGTAAACGATTGCTGGCTTGAAGTCGCGGTATTGCCCGAGGCGTCCTTTGAAACAAGCTGGAATATGTAAGTTGTAGATGCCGAAAGCCCAGTTAACCTAATCGAATGATCTCTTTCCAACACATTACTGCCCGCTGATTGGGTCAACGGCGCTGTAGTTCCGAACCAAACAAAACTTGTCGCGAATTCATTCGTATCCCATTTTATTTTCGCGCCGCTAGAAGTTCTATCATCAATTTCAATTTCGCTGATAATTGGCGCCGTTGTGTCAATCACGGGAGGAGTTGAGGTCGTCTTTCCGCTTCGCCCGCATTCCCGGATTATCACGCGCCCGTCGTGTTTTTTATTCCAGCCCGGAGCGATTAAATGTCCCGGCGGAACTATTACGCAGAAGCGCTCATCATCGCGCCGGCCGTCGTTATCGTCATCATCGTCGTCTTTTTCCTTATTAACTCCGCGTTCCTCCAGTAACTTTCTTAATTTCTCAAGAGTAAGCGGGCCGACATTTCCGACCATAGGCAGGCCGTGCTTTCGCTGAAAACGCCTGACGGCTTCCGCGGTCTTTCTCCCAAAAAACCCCGTGATCAAGGCTTCCGGATATATGTCGAGGTCGGCGGCCAATAAAATTTGCAGAAGCCTGACATCGTCCCCGCTCAGGCCCTCTCTTAGCTGGCGAATAAGTCCGATTGTCTGCTGAGTCGTCGACGCGACTTGGGCCCTCGCCGCCCTTAGCGCCTCAATTTGCGCCTGCAGAATCTTGATTTGGGCCTCAATCTGGGCAATCAGGGCCGAGATATCCGCGGACGACGTTGTCGTCTGCGCCATAACCGAAACCGGCGCCAAAAGCGACTCAACCACAAGAGATCCGGCCACTAAAATCGATAAAAATTTACGCATAACAGTTTTTAACATTGTAAGCCAATAACGCTAATTATACATGACCTTATGCATAATTAGACGCCATGCCTGTGCATTTCTTACCTAAATCTAAGCCATATACTATTTTCTACGATCGTGGAAAATAATTATAAAGCAAAATGCCTTCGTAAATCCGAATCATACGACAATGTAGCTTCCATATATCGCACATTTTTGTGTAGCTTAAAATAGTTAACTAAAATATTAATCTCGCTTTCCGATCTATATGGAAACACGAATACGCTTTTCTGGAACTCAAAATATCCGAGAATTTTTAATCTGTGCCTCAGGGCGTCCCTCAATCTCCTTTTTTCTTCCGGAATATCAAAAATTACGATTCGCCACTTTCTATCCCAGCGCTTTGGGATATTAATCAAAAGTTTGTCCAACATTGCTCTCCTTATCCTTAGTTTGCCTTTATTGGTAATTTCTGCAATACTTTTTTTATCCTTTTCTATAATTTTTATAAACCCGTTCAATTTTAAAATTCTGATCAAATGAAAGAGTTGATTGCGATCCATAGACAACCAAACGCGATCGCATTCTTCAAGTAATTCTTTGCGAGTGCCCTTATCTCTTGAAAATCCCAAAAGCAGCCCCGAGGCCATCAATGATAATATCTGCCCGCTCAATTTCGCATATCTTGGCATATACACTATTATACACGATCGTTAAAAATAGTGCGCGTGGAACCTAGACTATGTCCATGAGCGTCAAACTCAGAAACTCATTCGAAAGATACGCCGTCGCGATTACAATAAGTATCAATATCCCATTCGCAATCAGAACGGGATGTTGTACGCGGATTTTTATAAAAATCTTAAGAACCAGCGCCGCGGCTACAATGCCGGCCAATGCAAAATACAAATAATTTACAGTCGTTCTTGGTTCCGCTGCCAAGACGTCTCCAACGGACGGCTTTCGCGCTTGGGGCGCCGTTGAAGGAATTTCTGCGGCGTTTTCGTTTATGACCGCGGCAAAGCTTTCGCCGGGGACACTCCGCGGAATTTCTTTAGCTTCCGCTTCCGGTATCGCGGTAAGTTTTACTGGAGCGGATGGTAAAGTCGGCCGCGCCGGCGTCCCGAAAAATTGGACGACAAATATCGCTTCTCTCCCATCATAAATCCCCCGAGCGGTCGCGATGCCTATCTCCGTATAATTAGAGTTAAGCATATTCGCCCGGTGCCCCGCGGAATTCATCCAGGCCTCCGCCACGTCTTTCGAATCAAAAAAATTCACCGCGAGATTTTCCCCCGCCGCTGAAAAAACATAACCAGCTTTATCCAAAAAATACCACGGAGTTTTTCCATCCGGGGTCGCGTGCGAAAAATATCCTTTTGTCGCCATGTCATCCGCTTTCATCTTGGCAGCATTTTCCAATAGATGGTTGGTTTTTAGAGGCGCCAAATCCTGCTCCGCCCTACGTGTATTAGTCTCGTCAACCAAAACTGCCGGCAAAATCGACGCGAGATAATTTGAAAGCGGATATATATAGAAAGCGTTTAACAAAAAAGCTACCTCCAGAAAAAGAATTCCCGCAAGAATAACCGCAGTGGTTTTCGGGCGCAAAAAATGCGGTTTATGGTCGTTGCCGGGATGCGGAATAAAATATTTCTTGAGCGTCAATGCCACTCGTTCCATTATATACTATGGAAGTTCTGGCTGGGGAAGATTTAGGGTCGGGCAGTTCGCGTTATTTATCCATCGTTTCGTCGTCTTATAGACATAGCCAGTTGAGGTGTGCGGAGTTGGAAGGCCGTACGGCACCCACGGCGCCAGAATTTCCTCCCAATATTTCGCCTGCAGAGCGTGAACGGCCTTATGGGTCACCGGGCCGTAAAATCCGGTTACGGGAATATCGGTTCCCTCGTTCGTATTCAAGAAAGTCTGGAGCTTCTTTACTTCTTCCGGATTATTTTTCGCCCCATATTTGATATATTCATTGAGATAAATCCCGCAGGAAGTCGTCTCGCCTAAAACTTGTCCCGCCGGAGGCGTCGGAGGAGTTATCGGTCCGCCGCCGGAAGCCTGCGCGCCGAATGATCCGAGGATTGTCCCGCCGCCGCCTCCACCGCTCGGAGATCCTGAGCTTATCGAAGGACTACCGTTTGATTCAGTAGTTGGAGTAGGCGTTGGTTCAGGCGTAGGTGTCGGGCTAGGTTCTGGAGTCGGTGTCGGAGTAGGTGTGGGTTCGGGGGTAGGCGTAGGTTCTGGGGTCGGTGTGGGAGTAGGGGTTGGGGTTGGAATTAAAACATTGAATGCGACGCAGTAATAAGTTTCCCCTGCTATCGGAGCATCTACGGAATCAATATTGTCATAATTTAAAACGTCAATTGAGCAATACATTTCAGCGCTAACATTGTCGTCGTTTGACTGATTGCTTTGGTCGAAAGTAAACGGGATATATCCGCTCTGTAATACCTCTCGGACCCACGCGAAAGCTCCAACGCTTAATGTATCGATGGTTGTTATGGCAACGCCTGAAATATCCGTCGGGCCGAATGTGATCCATGGGCTTCCCGTCGCTCCAATAAATGATCCGCCCGGGTCAATCGACGCGGGATTTTCCGAAGCCCACTGGAAATCCCATCCTGATTCAAGACGGCAATTTTCGTTCTCGGCAAGAAAATCCGAGGCAGTGCTCGCGGTTATATCGGGCCCGCCTTCGCCCCAATTCGGCAAGTCTGATTCGTTGTCGCAGACGATTTTAATCGCGACGATATCCGCGCTCGTGGGTTCCGGCGTGGGAGTTGGAATTTCAACAATTAGATTATTATTTCCGCTCTTTGAATCCTGCTCGCTCGAACAATTATCATTTTTATAAACTTTAATATCCACATCATACGTTCCCGCGATTGCGGGCGCGATTATGTCGAAGGATTCCGTATCAGTTCCGCCATCCAAGCTTGTATGGTTGGCTGTATCTACACAAATGTAACTTCCCGAGTCGATTCGATAACCGGTAGATTTCCAGTCATTGCTCGAACCGCTGCCATCGTCGCGCTCGACTGCCACGGAAACATTGACGGATGCTTCGGCATCAACGGTCGCGACGGGCAATCCATTAAGCATGACTGATTCTATCTCTACATCGAAACCGCCGCTGTTCGCGACAAGCGGGAAAGCTCCGCTGGTAAGACTGGCCGCTAAAAATAAGACATGAAACTTAATTACTTAATAATTAGGCTGAAAACTAGTAAAAACCTTGATATTCTTTGATATTCGGCATCATAGCAAATGCCCCAAAATAGGTCAATAGATGCGACAAAGTCTGTCCGGTATGGTCGCTTGGCGGGGTCAGTTACTACCGATGCTTCATTCAGGGACACAACCCAAATAGCTCCGACACTATTTGCGCGATCGTGAGTATAGTGACGGATGACAAAAAATGAAAATGGGTTAATTCTCGGGGGGCGGTTCGGGTGCCGGAGTTAGTTCCGGTGTCGGAGCTGTCTCCGGAAGAATCTGCGGCTCGGCGTGTGGAGATTCGCTTGCCTCTGCCTCGAGAACTTCACCCTCGGGTTCACCGCCATCCGCGCTGTTGCCGCCAGTATTTGCCTCAACATTAACTTCATTTTCGACAATAGATTTTCCACCGTCACATCTCCTTCGCCGCCGCCCGAAATCTCCGTCACATTTGCATTCACGATATTTTCAACCTCCGCGCACGCGTCCGCGTCTCCAGTCATAATCATCACCGTCCCGCCCGCTTCGACTCGCGTGACCCGTAACCTGTTTTCCCTGCACCCGCATCTATCGTTGCCATCATTACCGCCATCACTATGATCCCCTCCGCCGCCTGCGGTGAGCGACGTCGAACCGTCATGCCCATGTCCGGGAAAATCAGGGAAATCCGGGAAGTCCGGAAAATCAGGGAAGTCAGGAAAGTCGGGGAAATCGCCATCCTCATCTTCGTCGCAATCGTCATCCTGCGGAGGATTCTTGCACGGCGATACTTTTTTCGCGTTATTAGTTTTCTCCACCCTGTCTTTCATATCCTCAAGTTCCTGATCCGAAACAGGATCCGGCTCCGGGAAATCCGCCGTCAAAAGCGCGTCCGCTTCGTCGATAAGTTCCGAGATTGTTATGTCCTCTCCGGGAACAAGCGACTCGCCGACTCCGAAATAGGCAACATTAAATTTGAGCGCCAGAAGTTCCCGCTCCAGCTTATCCGTCATATCCGCGTGCGCGTTTAACATATCTTCTGCCTCCTCCGGTGTTGATATTAAAATCACGCCCACGGTTTGTGGGAGCAGGAGCACCCAATTCTCTTCGTGATTTTTCCAATATCCGCGCGAGCGTATCTCAAACGAGTCCCGTCAGCGCGAATCCAAAAATCGAACGCTTCTTGAAATACCGAAGTCCGACTTCGGTAGGCCTACCGAAGTCGGACTTCGGTAAACGCTTCAGTGAACGCCGCCGTAACCGTATCGGAATTGCAATTGAATATGATTCCGGCTTTACATCAAAAAATTTCATAATTCATAATTCTTAATTCGCGCGCAGAAGCGCCGCCCAAACCGAGATATATCCCATATACGGAATCCGCAGAGGATCCTTCCCGCGCATAAGCGTGCGCCCAAGCACGTCTTCGTATCGGACTGGCTCGTCCGCCGTAAAATTGCCGTCCCCTTTCGTCACGAGCGTTTTCTCGCTTAATTTTGTAACTCTGTGGATTGTGAAGCCCTGCCTGCCGGCAGGCAGGCCTTTCGCGTTCTGCCAAACTATTATGTCCCCGACTTTGATATCCTCCTTCGCGATTTTCTGGATCAAAACCAGATCCCCGATATGCAGAACTGGCCACATCGAGCCCGAAGTTATCGCCGCGATGGGATAATTCGTGCCGAGTTTTTTCGTTAAGTAGTACGGTAAACCATAAACGATCGCCCCCACAATCGCAGCATAAATCACTATATCGCCGCGATGGGATAATTCGTGCCGAGTTTTTTCGTTAAGTAGTACGGTAAACCATAAACGATCGCCCCCACAATCGCAGCATAAATCACTATATTCAAAATAAATTTCAGAAATTTTTTCATTTCTCACTTCCACGGTTTGGGAATTTTAAATATAAAAACTCTTCCGGTTAAAGTCGCGTCTATCGGGGCGGAGGCGGGCATATAGACAGTAAACTCGATGACATCCTTCGCGTCTGGCGAAAGCGTGAAGGAGCTTTTGTTTATCTTCATTAAATCGTTAATCGAGCCAAGATTGACGACAGCGACATACATCGGGATCGAAGTCCCATTTTCGATATCCACCCTGCGGATCGCGGACGTGCCAGGGCTCAAATCCCCGAAATCCAACCGTTCCGTCGTCGGGTTTACCCCAACTTTCCCCTCGCCCTCAATCACATGCACCGTCGCCTGATATTTATTGGCGTCAAGCGCGATATAAAAAACGAAAAGAAAAACAATCACGAGCGCAACCGCGAGTATTTTTTCTCCTCTTTTCATCTTCTGCCAAAAATTTTGTTTTACTTCGTCATCCATAAATTAATTATTATCCCCTGTTAATAATTTTTAATCACCGAATCTCCAGCGCCTTTCACTCCATAAATTAATTATTATCCCCTGTTAATAATTTTTAATCACCGAATCTCCAGCGCCTTTCACAAGAAGACGCTGGACGATTCGAAGATCAATCTTTATTTCGTAACTGTATCGACAATGAGCTCGTTAGACAAAGGAGAACCATCTTCAGTGTTAACCAACTGTCTTTTGATCACATAGACTCCGCTTGGTGCGCTCGCGTCAAAGTGGATACTATCGATGTTTTTGAAGTTATCGATTGGGTCAATGTCAAAGTCATCCACCGTGCAAGCATCACTATGATCATCCGCAGTAGTACACGAACCAATGGCTACCAAGTTGCCACCAACAACACTCATTTTGTAGTGGAATATATTGCCACTTAGTTCGTCTGGATCTTGCCACCCTACTTCATCTACATGCACCATGCCCACGCTCAAAACTGAAGGACCATCAATAGTAACTTTCCACTGGACTGTTGGAATTGAAGAACCAGAACTTGAAACCGTATCCACTATATAAGTATAGGTTGTGCTTGCCACAACTGTGTTAGGGAGAGGGTTAAAAACAACAGGGTCAGGATTTATACCTCCTCCATCAGTAGAATTTGAGATCCTCACGTCGCGTGGTGTCTCGCTTACCTCTGTCACCTCAACCCACAAATTGCAGCCGAAGATTTTGTGCTCGTTTTCGATTGGTTGAACATAGTCGTCTGGATCAGCTGGGCCTTCCAATTCTGGACCATCATTTTCGTCCACGAACGTTGCCCAATCCTGCGCGCAGAAATTGCCGAAGCACGGCACAGAAAGATCAATTATCCAATTGTCTTCTTCGTCTAGATCAGCTTTAGATAATCTTCCATTCGTATCATTCCAAACCAAAGTTCCAGGGGTTAACGGCGGAATATCTGGACCCGGAGTAAACGGATTATCTGTTGTAGTCGCAATCGCAAACGGCTGGTGGAACGAGAAAGTCGTTTCATCGTTCACGACGTCTGTATCAGCTTCTTTCGAAATATATTCACAGAGCGAAGGGAGAAGATAGAAGTCGAGATCATCTGAATGAGGCGTTACATTACCTGGCCTATCCTGCTCACAATCAATGTAAGAAGTGTACCCTTGGGTATCGCCTATCCCCACAACTACTACGTGACCTGTCCAAGTCGGGCCGACAAGAACCGTTCCGTCGCTCGAAGTGACACCACACTTCGGTTTCTGGCGAATAAAGTACTCGACGTCATCAACGCGATCTTCTGTCAAAAACGAACTCGAAAGAGCCACACGGAGATTTTTTTCCAAGTGTTCCTGCGGAAAGACTGTTCCGAAGTCGAGAGCGGTGGCAGTAACCGC
>Ga0076043_132_pt1 | contig 12605 bp, 15 predicted proteins | sample RifGroB1_FD_68140 | JGI IMG/M metagenome (GOLD analysis project Ga0076043, IMG submission 68140) | Parcubacteria (Giovannonibacteria) bacterium GW2011_GWB1_45_9b | reverse complement strand
AGTCGGATTTTCTAGATCTCGTTTCGGCTTGCGTTGACGGAAATCTTGGGGGTATCAATATGGAGTGGAATTCCGGTTTTGCGGTCTGTGTGATTTTGGTATCCGAAGGTTATCCGGACAAGCCCGCGGTAATAAAAACGATTCATGGGATCAAGGAGGCGGAACAAATCCCTGGCGTAGTTGTTTTTCATTGTGGGACTGTCGGGAGAATTCTCGCAGTTTCAGCAGTTGGTGATACCCTCAAAGATACGATAAAAACTACGTATGCCGGAGTGGAATGCATTAATTTCGACGGCATGCATTACCGCAAAGACATCGGCGCGAACTCACTTTAAATAACAGTATTATAAAGAAAGGAGAAGAAGAGCGGCTTCACTGGAAGCCGCCCTTTGTTTTTTATAAAAAAACTGCTAGAGTAGGTGCATACTTTTTATTAGTCGGGAGGCGTGGCTGAGCGGTCTAAAGCGCTGGTCTCGAAAACCAGTTGGGGAGAAATCCCCTCGGAGGTTCAAATCCTCCCGCCTCCGCCGTCTTCTAAAATAATAATGACGGAACAAATTCTAATTTACATATCTCTTGCGTTCGGCGCCATCGCGATCGGCTGGATCGTTTACTTTGAGTTGCGGCTTCGTCGAGTTTTCGGCGGCAGAAAAGCGAGCGATTTGGAGGACATAATGAAGGAGATAGTGAAAGAACTTGAAGATGTCGATAATTTTCGAGGAGAGATGGAAAAATATTTGGAGTCGGTTGAGCGCAGGCTTCGCAGATCGGCGCAACACGTCGGGGTCGTCCGCTTCAATCCATTCCATGACGCGGGAGGAGACCAGAGTTTCTCAATCGCGATAATGGACGAGAAGAAAAACGGGATAGTCTTATCCTCTTTATACGGGAGAGAGACGTCGCGGCTTTACGCAAAACCGCTCGAAAATGCTTCTTCGCGCTATAAGCTTTCCAAAGAAGAGGAGCAGGCAATCGGTGAGGCGCTAAATAAAAATTCTTAATGGCTGAACAAATCAAAACAAAGCGCCCGCCGGTTGTCGTCGTGATGGGGCATATAGACCATGGCAAAACTTCGATTTTGGATAAAATCCGCGAATCAAACGTCGCTGGGCGGGAAACAGGAGGGATTACACAGCATATCGGAGCGTATAAGACTCATAATGTGACCTTTTTGGATACACCGGGGCACGAAGCATTTTCCAAGATGCGCGCAAGGGGATCCAGAGTGGCGGATATAGCTCTTCTTATCGTGGCGGCGGACGACGGAGTTAAGCCGCAGACGGAGGAAGCGCTGCAGGTGATTCAAGATGCGAAGTTGCCTTTTATTGTTGTCATAAATAAGATAGACAGGGAAACTGCGGATATTGAACGCGCTAAAAAAGAATTAGGAGAAAAAGGCGTGATTTTTGAAGAATGGGGAGGAAAGGTCCCTTTGGCAAAAGTTTCCGCAAAAACTGGAGCGGGAATAAAAGAACTTTTGGATTTAATCCTTCTTTTGTCTGATGTTGAAGATTTGACGTGCAATCTTTCAAGCAGTGCTATCGGGGTCGTAATTGAATCTCACTTGGATTCGAGGCGCGGACAAGCCGCGACTCTTTTAGTCCGAGACGGAAAATTTAAAAAGGGCGACTGGATTTTGGCTGGGGGCGTCTTTGTTAAGACCAAGATTCTCGAAGATGAAAATGGAAAATCTCTTAACGAGGTATTCGCTTCGGATCCGGTTCGGGTGATTGGTTTTAATGAATCAGTTAAAGTTGGTTCGGTTTTTAGCTCTTTTGATACAAAGGATAAGCTAAATGCTGTCTTGGAAGGAAATCTAGACTATAAGCCGCTCAGCCCAAAATTATCTATCCCTGAGGGAAATAAAATTGTTCCCATAATTATCAAAGCTGACACTGCCGGTTCCATCGAGGCAATTCAAAGTCAAATTTCAAAATTAGATCTTAAGGATTTTTCCTTAGTGACGCTCCGGGCGGAAGTTGGGAACGTTTCCGAGGATGACATAAAACTTGCGTCAGCGAATAAAAATTCAATCGTAGTCGCATTCAGAGTTAAGATAGATCGCACGGCAACGATCTTACTGGAACGCTTTGGAGTCAAGGCGATGAATTTCAATCTGATATATGAACTTGAAGTTTGGCTGAGGCGTGAGCTTGAAAATATTATCGGAGAAGAAAAAGTCAGAAAAACCTTGGGCATGGTGCGAATCTTGAAAATATTTAAAGAGGATGGTTCCAAAAAAATAGTCGGCGGAACTGTTCTATCCGGGGGAATTTATCCGCAAAAGCGCTTCGTCCTCCTTCGCAGGAACTTTCCGCTCGGGGATGGCAAAATACTGGAATTGCAAATCGGAAAGATTAAGGTTAAAGAAGTTTTGAGCCCGGGAGAATTCGGCGCTTTAATTGAGCTAGGACTCGAAATCGCCACAGGAGACCAGCTCGAAGTTTATGACGAAGAAGTTGTTAAAAGAAAGCTGTGAGCTCGCATGAGCGGATTTAGAAAAGAAAAACTCGCGGAATTGTATAGGCGGGTTGCTACGGAATTTTTGCAAAAGAATATTCCAGCGACTGATTTTATCTTGGGTATTACAAACATAGATATTTCCGATAAATTATCCCGCCTTAAGATATATTTTTCCGTATGGCCTGATCAAAAAGAGAAGGATGTGATAAAATCATTAGAGGGTTTAAAAAAGGAATTGAGAGCTGAAGTAGGAGAGAAAGTTAAGACTAAATTCGTTCCGGAAGTGGAATTTATTCTTGATGAATCGGAGAAGAAAAGATTAAAAATCGAAAAGCTCTTGAACAAAGAGAAATAAAGTTATAGATTAAACATTCTGGCCTGGTAGCCAAGTGGTAAGGCAAGGGACTGCAAATCCCTTATACGCGGGTTCAATTCCCGCCCAGGCCTCCGGCTGTTTGCCGCCGTGGCGGAATTGGTTTACGCAGAGGACTTAAAATCCTCGGCTCGAAAGGGCTTGTGGGTTCAAATCGAATTTTTTAGAAATTTTTTTGCCGAGGTGGCGAAATTGGCAGACGCGCCAGCCTTAGGAGCTGGTGGGGCAACCCGTGGGAGTTCAAATCTCCCCCTCGGCACATCACAATTTTGCGTTATTATAAAAACATCGGCTCGAACCATATTTTGATTTTGGTGAAAAGAAAAATTTTTAATCATTGTGGTATAATGGTGAAAGGTCGTAACCATCTTAATTCATTAACTTGATAACTATGCAACAACTTGATCCAAAATCTGTCTGGTTATTCTTCATCGGCTCCATTTTGGGATGGCTTATTTCCATTATCATTTTAGCAATTTATGGAGTGGTCATATTATCTGATCTTGACAAAGGCACTCCTTCGTTTGGATTCTTAAATTGGTTATGGGTTGTAATCCCAGCCCTACTCATATTTTTCTGGATTTGGGCAAAGCTGACGTATCACTTTTATCGGTATGAACTTCGAGAGGACGGATTCCGTAAAGAGTTGGGGGTAATCTGGAAAAAATATGTAACCATTCCATATGACAGAATCCAGAATGTTGATATTTATCGTGGTGTGATAGCTCGTATCTTGGGGCTTTCTGATTTGAACATCCAAACCGCTGGTGCAAGCGCGCAGGTATCCCGTTATGGGACTTGGGGGCTTGGCGCGGAAGGAAGATTGCCCGGGCTTTCCCGCGAAGTTGCGGAACAACTCCGAGATGAACTTGTAAGGCGGGCTAAACAATTGAGAACCACGAACCAAGGTTTGTAATTGTGCTTTCTCTTTTTTCATAGAAGATTTTGCCGCCAAAGAAAAACCCCGGTAGTAGAACGCTTCGCGTTCACTACGGGGCGTGCTTGAAAATTGGTTCGGACTATCTTTAATATACAGCACCATTTCGATAGACTCAGTGTAAACATCGTGGAGAAAATTATTTTTTCAAAAAAAGATTATCTATGGGCGGCGGGAATTGTCCTCGCGGCTTTTTTAATAAGAATTCCAAATTTTACATATCCGTCCGCGCCGGTCTGGGACGAATTTCATTATACAAACTACGCCATCCGCACTCTTAACGGGGAAGGAGCAATCGACGTGCATCCGCCGTTTATGCGCTTATTTTTTGCAAAAGCCGCCATGCTTTCCGGGTTTCGCGACACAGCTTTAAAAATAAGCATAAGCGAAGACTTTAAAAGCTTCCCCTATGTTCCGTTGAGATTTATGGGCGTCGTAACGGGATCTTTATTGGCGGGGATTATTTATTTAATTTCGAAGAAAGTATTCAAAGAAAATTCCTTAGCCTTAATTCCGCCGCTTTTTGCGGTATTCGATGGCTTCTTGATTACATATTCGAGGCTTATTTTGCCCGAGATTTATATATTATTTTTTGGATTTCTAGGAATCTTATTTTTGCTAAGTGGCGGCTTATTGCCCATTATTATTGGAGGAATATTAATCGGAATTTCTTTTTCCATCAAATGGAGCGCGCTTGGGTTTTTGGCGAGCGGGATTCTCTATCTGGTTCTTTTTAAAAAAATTAAATACGTTTTGCCGCTTATTTTGATTTCATGCCTGACTTATTTTTATATTTTTTCTTTGATAGCCCCATCAAGTCAGTTTATAAAATATCAGAAAGCTATGTACGCAGGACAATTGGCGTTTACGGAAAAAGAAATCTCTTACGCTTCGAGCCCGATCAAGTGGCCTTTTGCGGATAATCAATTCATACTTTGGGGAAACGGCAAGGACGATATCATAAAGCTTTCTCCTAATCTCTTTTCCTGGGCGTTGATTCCGTGCTCGCTCATAATTTCTCTATATCTAATTTATCGGAATAAAGATAAGAAATTAATTTTTCTTCTCGCAGGTTATTTAGCAAGCTATATTCCATTTTTCTTAATATCGCGTCCGGTATTTTTGTACCACTATATTATCCCGTTAGTTTTCGGATTTTTGTTTGTGCCATTCTCAATTTCTTTATTGATCGATATTTTCGAAGTCGAAAAAAAGAAGAAAATATTCGCCGTAACTCATACGGCAAACGCATTGCTTTTCTTGATTTTTATTCCGTTTATATATTAAAATACTGGATATTGCGGCCATGGTTTAGTGGTAGAATGCGTCCTTGCCAAGGACGAGACGGGGTTTCGATTACCCCTGGCCGCACATTATTTTAAGTAAGTTAAAAAAATCAAAACTAAAAGGCCTAAAACAACTAGGCCCAAGAATCCCGATATGAATTTAATGGAGTTTTTAAGCATTTTAATTTATTCGTCCTGGAAGATCTGGTAAACTTGGCGCGCCGATGCCTCCAAAATCAAAGAAATCAACAAGCACGTTTACAATTCCCCAAACGGCCACCATCACAAAAAGGCCGATCAAACCGAATATTATGTATTGTCTTCCCTCCTTTCTTTTTTCTTCATCTCCTCCAGAAGTTATAAAAAGAATAATTCCCCACAGAAAAACTATCGTCGCGATTAAAAATAGAATCGGAATTATCGAATCCAGGAAATCAATTATTGTATCAACAATACTGCCGATGGTCACCGCGTGCGCTATCGGTATCAAATCAAAATTCATATTTTAAAAGTTTTCCATAAAATCCCATTAACCGAAAACATTATAACAAGTCCGACGATTCCCCATAGCATATGGCGCTTGCCCTTATCCCTTTCTTCTTCATTGTCGCGGTTTATCAAAAACTCAACAACGCCCCAGAGGAAAAGAATAGTGGCAAGCGCGAATAGCAACAATACGATTGGTTGCAGGACATTCGTCGAGACGATGGCTATAACTTCGTCTATAGTCTTGGCGTATGCAACCATTGCGGCCAGAACTTATATACCTGGAATTCCCCCAGGAGATATCGGAATGCCAGTACCTCCCGTTCCCGTGAATCCCACGAGGACGTTTACAATTCCCCAAGCGGCAACCATAACGAATAGCCCGACCAAGCCGTAGATCATCAAAGATCTGGCGTTGGCTCGTTTTTCCTCGTCCGCTCCTGCCGTGAGGAACATTATAACTCCCCACAAGAATACGATAGTGCCGATTATTAGGAGAATCGGAATTACGTTATTCACGAGAGTTTGAATACGGGTTACTATCGTATCAAGCTGCGCGGCTAATACCAGAGACGGAGCCACGATAATTGCTATATAAGGCAGAACTTTTTTAATTTGCGTCATATTATTGCTTATTTATCCGAACGACCTTTATAAATAATAAATTTACACCTTTCTATTATAGTACAACGTTTTGAATAATTTATCCACATAGTCACTCAAAAAACTGTCTACCGATTATATAAGGCGTCGAGTAGTTCTCTTGCATCTCTCGTTGCTTGCTCCTCAGTTTTAACTCTTGTATATACGGATTTTACCATACCCGCGAAAATTTCAGAAGTTCTTGCATAATTTATATCAAGCCAGCTCCTAAATTTTATCGCTTGCTTGAATATTGTTTGCAGAGGGGCATTTGTGGCGCCTTCTTTAAGCAAGTCTCTTCTGGCCGGAGCCATAAACGCACCCTCGGATATTTTTTGCGCTTGCTCCTTTGACGCAATAACTTGAATCGCTCGTAATGCGCCATCATAATTTTTTGTTTGGTTCACTATTCCTACGGAGTAAAATTTTCCGTAAGTTAATGAGAGCCTTCCGTTTAATATCTGCGGAACTTGCGATATATCGAAATTGAGATGAGGATTCCTCTCTTTTATGGACGGGTATTGGGACCCAAAACCGAAATACATAGCAAGAGATTCTTTTAAGAAAGCATCTTCGGATTCCGGCATCGATTTTGCCCAAGAATAGGAAAACTTTTGCGGGTCAGAAAATTCCGCAAAAAATCTTAAAGCATCTTTCATTCCATCAAAGTTTACCCGGAGTGTTTTGGGATCAACTATAGGCGAGCCAGTTTGCAGAACTAAAAGAGAAATAATTTCTTTAAAATGGTTAACATTCGTCTCGATTCCTAAGGCTGAACCCGCGCGCGAAATGTTCCCCGCGCTGCCGAATTCAGTAAGAGTTTGAGATGTTGTGAGGAATTCATTCCAAGTTTTTGGCGAATCGGCGATTGATTTATTTCTGAATATGTCCTTATTCCAGTAAAGAACTAAAGGGTCAATTAATATTGGGAATCCCGCGACTCCAGCTTCGGTTAATAGCAATTCTGTGCCGTCTGCGAATGTATCTCGGAAGAGGCGTTCCCCTATGGTTTCAAATGGAATTATCTGCAGCTTGTTTTTTTCGGGGAGTATCATCTCCGACGGGAAAATTACCAGATCTGGGCCTTTTTGGCGCGCGAGGGCGTCTACAAATTCATTTTCAAATGTCGCTGGATTTTTTTCTTGATATGAGATTTCTATGTTATATCTGGAATTTTTTAGATCTATCAAGGCAGACTGCAAGGCATGCTCGCTTATAGTCCCCCACATTGCGAGCGATATTTTGTTTTTCGAGCTGGAGCCGCTAAATCCCGGAATCACGCCTGCGAAAACCAGAATCGCGAAAATCCCCGCCGCTATGGCCAATGCAATTATTATTATTTGTAACTTGCCTATTTTCATTTATTTCTTTTAAAAATTACTCCGTAATGATTTTCTCCAGCGTTAAATTCTTTTTCAAATATGAAGCCTTTTTTGAGAAAAAAGTTTTCCGCTTCCTGTCTGTTTACACGATGTGAAAGAGGCGGTCCGAATATTTTTTTTTCCTCATCCCATTCCACTACAATGACTCTTCCAGACGGCTTCAGTATCCTAAACGCCTCTTCGGCGATATTCTTCTTATTTTCAACTTGAAAAAGAATATTTGAAATTATAATTATATCTATCGATCCATCTTTAAGGTGCGACCCGTCGTTTGCTTCCAGATCAGTTAAGAGGGTTTCTATATTTAACAACCGTAACTCCCTAGATTTGGATCGAATGAGTTCGAGAGCCTCTTTTCTTATATCCAGGGCATATACCTTTCCCGTAGCTCCAACCTTTTTCGCAAAAGGAATCGTATAAAAACCTGCCCCCGCGCCGAAATCGGCAACTTTCATTCCCGGTAGAATGTCCAAAACTTTAACGATTTCTTCTGGTTTTACAAACATTTATTTCTATTTATAGGCAAGTTATTGATGCGAGTTTGTCTTTTGAGTCAAGTCTCATTATGCGAACCCCTTGAGTAGCTCTGCCGAGTTCTGATATCTCTTTGAGAGATGTCCTTATCACCTGTCCTTTTTTGGAAATTGCGATGATCTCTTCGAGATCGGGGGAGAGTACTTTCGCAGAGACTAGATTCCCAGTTTTAGGCGTCACTTTTGACGTCTTTATCCCAGAACCGCCTCGTTTTTGAAGACGGTATTCGCTTATTTTGGTTTTCTTGCCGAATCCGTTTTCGGATACGACGAGTATAAGGGCGTCCCCGCCTGCCGGTCGGGCAGGTTTTTCTTTCGCGGATATGATATCCGCGCCGACGAGCTCATCTCCTTTTTTAAGGCGCATCGCGCGGACTCCTTGAGCGGACCGCCCCATTTGCCGGGCGTCAGTTTCCTTGAAGCGGATAGCCTGCCCCTTTTTAGTTGTCAAAATTATGTGGTCTCCTTTTTGGGCGAGGCGGACCCAGAACAAAAGATCGTCCTTCTGAAGTTTTATCGCTATTATTCCGGATCTTCGGACATCCTCGAAGTGTTTTGAATCCACTTTCTTTATTATACCTCCTCTCGTAATCATGACTAAGGATAAGACTTCGCCCTTCTTTGTTAAAAGGAGGTCGTCGTGCGTATTTCCGGAGAAAAAGTTTGTGACTATGTCTTCTTCTTTCGTTTCGTGCCCAATGATTCCTTTGCCGCCCCGTTTTTGGGAACGATACTCTTCCGGATTTACGCGTTTTATGTAACCGTCTTGCGTCAGAACCACTATCGTTTCCTTTTCAGGGATTAAATCTTCCATCGAAAATGATTTTACTTCAGACGCTATTATTTTGCTTTTTCTGGAGTCCGCGTATTTTTTCTTCAATTCCAAAAGTTCATTTTTTACTGTTTCGGCTATTTTGTCCGGATCTTTTAAAAGGGACTTCAGATCGCGGATCAGTTTTTGTTTTTCTTTTAGTTCGTTATCGATTTTTTGGCGTTCGAGGCCGGCCAAAGTCTGAAGGCGCATTTCCAAAATTGCGTCAGCTTGTTTTACCGAAAGATCAAATTTTTTCACCAAATTTTTATGCGCGTCTTCTTTGGATTCCGACGCCCTTATAGTCTTGATTACGGCGTCAATATGGTCGAGCGCTTTTTTGAGCCCTTCGAGTATATGGGCGCGTTCCTCGGCTTTTTTCAGATCGAATTTCGCCCGTCTTTCTACGATGATCTTTCTCCAGGAGACGAAATTTTCAAGAATGCTTTTTAGCGAAAGTACCTGCGGCTGGATGCCGTCCACGAGAGCTATCATATTGAAATGAAACGCGCGTTCGAGATCCGTAAATTTATAAAGTCCGTTAAGAATTTTTTCCGGAACGGCGTCGTGTTTTAGATCAATCGCGATCGTCAGCCCTTCTTTGTCCGATTCGTCCCGTATGTCGCGGATTCCATCAATTCTTTTTTCGCGGACTAAATCCGCCATTTTTATAATAAGTTCCGATTTGTTTACTTGATATGGGATAGACGAGATTATTATCTGGAAATTTCCTTTCGATTTCTCGACTATTTCTGCCTCGCCACGCGTCAGGATCGATCCGCGGCCAGTCGAGTATGCCTGCAATAAATCTTTCTTTGAGAAAATAAGCCCGCCAGTCGGAAAATCCGGGCCTTTTATGAATTCCATCAGGTCTTCGGTGGTCGCCCTCGGGTGCCCGATAAGATGCGATGCCGCATCGATTGCTTCACCCAAATTGTGCGGAGGGATATTCGTTGCCATGCCGACGGCGATTCCCAGCGTCCCGTTCAGAAGGAGATTAGGCAGAGCCGCGGGAAGGACGACGGGTTCTTTGCGCGTCCCGTCGTAATTGTCGCGGAATTCCACCGTTTCTTTTTCAATGTCGCCCAAGAGTTCTTCGGCAATCTGGGTCATTCTAATTTCCGTGTATCTGGGGGCCGCGGCGTTGTCTCCGTCAATCGAGCCGAAATTTCCCTGCCCGTCTACGAGTGTGTAGCGCATGGAGAAATCCTGGGCCATGCGGACAATCGAGTCGTATACAGCCATATCCCCGTGCGGGTGATATTTGCCGAGAGTATCTCCGACAACAGCGGCAGATTTTCTATATTTGGCATTATGCCGGAGCCCCATCTCATTCATCGTATGGAGTATTCTTCTATGAACCGGTTTTAATCCGTCTCGGACATCAGGCAAGGCGCGAGAGACAATGACCGACATCGCGTAATCTAAATAAGATTCCCTCATCTCTGGAATAATGTCGCGCTTTTGAATGTTTTTATTTTCTTCCGCCATTCTAATTTGTCAACTGATTGAAACCATTTTTAAGCACTTCAAGCGGGGAGGGACCGCTCGACGAATCTTTATTTTCGTTTCCCCCGAGCTTTAGGATGCCTATCCATAATATTATTACAACAGTCATGGAGATTGCCATCCATATGAATAAAAGTTTTCTTCTCGCCTCGCGAGGCCTCTCTCTTATCTCCTCAAGTTTTTCAAAAATTCCCATATCACAAGCTGATTGCCGGCTCGAGCACGATTATTTTTGTCCCTTCTTCGGGGAGCTCCTTCTTCTTTATTGTAAATTTTTCTTCGCTCTTGATTCCTTTTTCCCCCATCTCTTTTAGGAAGTCATCTACCTTTTCTCCTTTTATAGAGGTTTTCGGAATTGAGTAATGCATGGGAATAACTATTTTTGGCTCAAGCAGATTCACAACTTTGACCGCGCTTTCGGAATCTAAAACATCTTCTCCTCCGGTTGGAATGAATAAAATATCCACTTCGCCAATGGATTCTATTGTTTCGGAATCAAGTTCTGACGTTCCAAGATCTCCAAGATGGCAGAGGCGCATGTTTTCCATTTCCACCGCATAAATTGTATTTAACCCCATTTTCTCGCCTTTGCTTTTGTCATGGAACGATGATCTTCCCGTTATCATGAGCCCCTTTGCTTCATATTCCCCAGGACCGGATATCAAAAATGGCTCGCCCGAAAGTTCCTTCAATCCGGAATGGCGCGGGTGGTCGTGGCTGGAAAGGACGACGTCCGCGGCGAATCTCGGGGGTTTTAAATCCGAATCTTTGGAAGGCGGGTCGAATGCTATCGCCAATTTTCCCGACTCAACCTTAAAACACGAAAGCCCGTAATAAGTAATAACCATTGGAATATTATAGCGTATTTTGACTTAAATTTAAAGAGCGTTTATACTTTCCCCTATGTCCAATCTATACGCGAATACAGCCGCACTATTGCCTGAAAAGAAGAAAAGCCAGGTAATGGACGAGCTCTGGAAGAAGATTTCAATTTCTTTGCCGAGGGCGGATGATATCATTGAGGCGAAATTTCTTGAGAAATCGGGAGCAAGGGCGTTTTTTGAACTTGGTCCGATGGGTTGCGGGAAGGTTTATGGACGAGAATATATACTCGCTAAAGATATAATAAAAAATTTAAAAAAGGGAGATGCCGTAATGGCAAAAGTTTTGGATCTAGAGAACGAAGACGGATACGTTGAATTATCCTTGCGCGACGCCGGGAAGGATATAGTGTGGCGAGAAGCCGACGAATTGATGAAAAAAAAGGAGGTTTTGGAACTCGAAGTTTTAGAAGCAAACAAGGGCGGATTGGTGTTGGAGTGGAAAAAGATAAAAGGGTTCTTGCCGGCTTCCCAGTTGAAGACTTCGCACTACCCGAGAGTTGAAGGCGGGGATAAAGAAAGAATTTTTATGGAACTTAAAAAATTGGACGGGCAGAAATTGGGCGTGACTATAATCGCGATCGATCCGAAAGAGGATAAAATAATTTTCTCGGAAAAAGGCGCGGACGCCACGGATTTAGCCTTGCTAACACTGGGGTGGTAGATTTCGGGGTTTTTATAAAATTGGAGGAAGGTCTTGAAGGGCTTTCGCATTTATCGGAACTCGACTGGTCCCTAGTCCAAAATCCGAACGAACTTTTTAAAATCGGAGAGCGCGTCTCGGCGAAGATAATTGGGATAGAGGGCGGAAGAGTTTCTTTGTCGTTAAAAGCCTTGAAGCCGGACCCGTGGACGAGCATTGCCGAGAAATATAATAAGGGAGATATCGTTCAGGGAAAAGTTTTGAGATTTAATAAATACGGCTCGCTTATCGAAGTTGAAAACGGAGTCTCAGGCCTCTGCCACATCTCGGAATTCAGTACTGGAGACAAAATGCGGGAGAAACTCGAAATCGGCCGCACGTACCCATTTCAAATAACCCTCTTCGAACCCAAGGAACGCAGGATGACTTTGTCCTATCTCGGAGAGGAAGCCCGCCTTGACTCGCCGTCAGAGGCGAGGCAGGGAAAAGCGCCAGAATTGCCAAAGGCGGAGATTTGACATTAGTCCCTTCAGCATATAAAATGGAGATAGTTAGAAATTCTAACTTTCCAACTTATGTCTTTAGTCAAAATCAAAGGCAAATATCAAGTAACGCTTCCCGCTAGGCTTCGCGCCGAGGCCGGCTTGGAAATAGGCGAT
>Ga0076043_108_pt1 | contig 19964 bp, 23 predicted proteins | sample RifGroB1_FD_68140 | JGI IMG/M metagenome (GOLD analysis project Ga0076043, IMG submission 68140) | Parcubacteria (Giovannonibacteria) bacterium GW2011_GWB1_45_9b | reverse complement strand
GAACTCGTCGGGAAGAATCGCCTGATTTTTCGGGTTTTGGAAATTATTCCAGGCCTCGCGGCATGGGCGACACTTTTGGGGATGGTTTTAGCTTCTTGGCTTGCTCCGATTGGGGCCGCGATTTTCATAATACTCTTTGATTTATATTGGCTTGTCAAAACGATTTATCTTTCCGTGCATCTTCGCGGAAATTGGAAAAGGATAACGCATAATTTGAAAATTGATTGGAGGGAAAGAGTGGATAAATTGAAATGGGATCACGTTTGGCAGGTTGTTATTTTGCCTTTCTACAAGGAACTCTTTGAAATATCGGACGGCCTCTTAGCGAGCGTTGCCGGAGCGGATTGGCCAAAAGACCGGATGATAATTGTTCTCGCGCATGAGGAAAGAGTTGGCGAGGGAGCAAGAGATATTTCCAAAAAACTTAGAGACAAATATAAAAATATTTTTCCGCATATTTTGGAAACCGAGCATCCGGCAAATTTTCCGGGAGAGATTCCGGGAAAGGGTTCGAATGCGGCATGGGCCGGACGCAAAACCAAAGAATACATCGACAGCCTCAAAATTCCTTACGAAAATATTTTAGTTTCTTCGTTTGATATTGATACGCAGGTGCCAAAACAATATTTTTTGGTGACAACTTACCATTTTCTTACAGTGGAAGATCCGATCCACACTTCCTATCAACCCGTCCCTCTTTATCACAATAATATTTGGGAGGCGCCGGCGTTCTCTAGGGTCGTTGCCAACTCCGGAAGTTTTTGGCAGATGATGCAGCAAGAGCGCCCGGAACGCTTGGCGACATTTTCTTCGCATTCAATGAGCTTTAAAGCTCTTGTTGAAGTTGATTTCTGGCAGAAAAATATGGTTTCCGAGGATTCAAGAATATTTTGGCAAGGACTTCTGCGGTATAAGGGAGGGTATAAGTCCCATCCGCTTTCGTACCCCGTTTATATGGACGCGAATGTCGGGCGAAATTTATGGGAGACGATTAAAAATGTTTATAAGCAGCAAAGGCGCTGGGCTTGGGGAGCGGAAAATTTTTCGTATACGGTTTTTGGCTTTATTAAGATTCCGGAAATTTCTCTTAGGAAAAAACTTTATTTCACAATGATAATGTTCGAGGGGCTTTGGTCTTGGGCAACGAACGCCATATTGATGTTCTTTTTGGGCTGGCTCCCGCTCGCTTTGGGAGGTGAAATTTTCAACTCAACTATCTTGGCTTTCAATCTTCCCCGTGCGACAAGACTTATCATGACATTTGCGATGATCGGTATCGTTACGTCAATTTTAATTTCAACTTCGCTTCTCCCGCCTCCTCCGGAGAAAACTCCAAAGAGAAAATCTATTTATATGATCGTGCAATGGCTCTTGATGCCCGCGATTTTGATTATTTTTGGCTCGATTCCAGCGCTCGACGCCCAAACCCGCTTAATGCTCGGGCGTTACATGGGCTTCTGGGTGACTCCGAAGTTTAGGAAAAGTGCAGAAATTGAAAATCGTAGTGAAGCCGTTCCGATTGCCAAGGTTTAATCCAGCAGGGACTTATAAGGTGTAATTAGACAAAAATCCAATTATTCAGCTATAGCATGATAACTGGACAATTAAATTCGCAAATCTAGAGATTCGCGAATTATGTAAGATGAAATTTTTTCTTGAGTGTTGATTCGTTGTCGATATGGTCCGCGAGAACGTGGCGGATATATTGGCGAACGTTAAAAAATTCCGCGACGAACATAGTTTCTTTTGAGCATTCGAAAGGATGCACGAAAACGCTTTTCTGAAGTTGTGCAAAACCCATCCGCTTGAGCGAGCGCGAAAGCGCATCGCGCGCCCTTTTGTGTTTTTCGGGGACATCAAACATGACGATTCGCCATTTGCGATCCCATTTATTCATCGGCGATATGGTGATAGTATCGATCTGGTAGGTGAGGGCGTGCTTTTTTCCAAATTCGGTCAAAACCATCGTTGTAGTGCCATCAGAATTATCTTTGCTATCAATAAGGTGTGAACGATAAAGATTTTGGATTACTCGATGCAAATTTCGTTTATCGATCCACTCCCACTCCTTTTTAATATATTTAACAATTTTAAAATATTGGCGAGGGTCATGCGTCAGTCCAAGGGCGATGCCGCCCAATAGTAACAAGAGAACTTTTTGGGAAGTGGGCCGCAATTTTCTAAATTTTTTATTTACTGTAATCATTATCCCATTATTACGCTATAGCACAATAAATGCAACTTTTAGATTTTATTCCAATCTATTCAAAATGAAGCTGTTTGGATTGCGCGATGACGCGGGATGAAAGTTCAGGATATTTTTCAAGCGAATTAGTTTCAATTATTTTTTTGGCCTCTTCGCGGGCGGCCTCCACCATTTTTATATTTTTCAACGCTTCCATGGCGACGTCGGAAATTCCCCATTGTTGCTTTCCAGTTAATTCTCCGGCTCCTCTAAGCTCTAAATCATATTCCGCAAGCTCAAATCCGCTTTTAGCTTCGGTAAGCGCCTTGAGCCGCGCCGCGGTTTTTTGGCTATCGGATTCGGTAAATAAAAAGCAATAAGACTGATATTCGGAGCGCATGACACGCCCGCGAAGCTGGTGCAGTTGCGCGAGTCCGAATCTTTCCGCGCCCTCAATCATGATTACCGTCGCGTTCGGAACATCCACTCCGACTTCGATTACGGAAGTTGCGACCAATAGATCAATTTGCCCTTCTCTGAATTGTTTCATAACTTTTTCTTTATCTTTCGGGAGCATTTTGCCGTGGAGCATCGCGACCTTAAACTCCAGAAAGATTTTCTCGGAAAGCGTTTTATATTCTCTTTTGACCGCGCGCATCAGATCGTCAGTATCCTCGATGCGTGGACAAAGAACATATGCCTGCCGTCCCGAGGATATCTCGCGGCGGATATGTTCGTAAGCTTCGGCGCGCCTTTCCTGAGATACAATCTCAGTTATTATCTGTTTCCGGCCTTTTGGCATTTCATCAAGCAGTGTCAGATCCAAGTCGCCGTAAACGGTGAGTGCGAGCGTGCGGGGAATCGGGGTCGCGGTCATAGAGAGAAGATGCGGAACTCTTTCACTATTTTTTTGAGTTAGCTTTAGGCGCTGGTTTATGCCAAACCTGTGCTGTTCGTCAATGATCACGAGCGCCAGATCTTTAAATTTAATTTTTTTCTGGATTAGAGAATGCGTCCCAATTATAATTTGTATCTCTCCGGAAGCGAGCCACTTCAAAAGGGGAGCGCGGGCAATGTGCGTGGGGCGTCCGGCGAACGCTTTGGAGGGATATTTCAGAAATTCCGATGAGGTCGCGAGCCCGATTTTGATGTTAGCTCCGCTAGCCGGCGGACCCAAGCGCCTAATAAATTCTTCAAAATGCTGCCGCGCCAAGACCTCGGTCGGCGCCATATAAGCGACTTGAAATCCATTCTGGATGGCGGCAAGGCTCGCGATGAGCGCTACAATTGTTTTTCCAGAACCGACATCTCCCTCGAGAAGCCGCGACATCGGTTTTTGGCCGGAAATGTCCTCAAGAATATGATTTATTGCTTTCGCCTGCGCGCCAGTCATCGAGAAGGGGAGGGTTTTGGTAAAATTATCCAATTCTTTTTTAGAAATTTTTATCAAAAATGACTGGTGTTCCTCCCTTTCTTTTCTCCAAGACTGGCGCAGTAGCTGTATTATAAAAATTTCTTCAAATGCGAATCTTTTTCGCGCTGCTCCCGCCCATTTAAGATCGCGAGGAAAGTGTATTTCGCGGAGCGCGATTCTTAAAGATGGGAGGTTATATTTTTTTAAGATGTCTTCCGGGATTGGCTCTTTTAAAGAGGCCGAGCCTCCAAGTGGAGGCTCGGCCTCCAAGTGATCCAAAATTCTTTTCGCGGCAAAGCGAAGCCAGCGCGAGGAAAGCCCGCGAGTTTCTGGATAAATTGGGATAAGTGCCCCCATGTCATTCGCTTCGACAACCCCCTTTTCGAATACCGGGTTTTGCATGGAAAATTTTCCCAGTTTATTTTGTTTAATTGTTCCAGTGAAGGTGTAATCCTCGCCAGCTTTTAATATAGAAGCCATATACGGTTGGTTAAACCAGGTAATCTCAAGCGAACCCGTCTCGTCTGATACGGTTGCGCTCGCGATCTTAATCCTCTTTCGAAATGTTTTTTTAGCCTCGGTTTTAATGACGCGCGCGTGGATCGAGGCACGTTCGTTCGGCACGAGATTCACTATCGCTTTTTTGCCGGCAAATCCTTCATATCGGGACGGAAAATGCCAAAGCAAATCTCGCACTGTGTTTAGCCCGAATTTACCCAAAATTTTTAATTGTTTTTCAGTTAAGCGGAAATAATTTGAAAGGGGAGAATCAAGCATCTACACATTATAATGCGTCCCCGCGAGGAATCGAACCTCGATCGCGAGCTCCGCAAGCTCGCATTCTGTCCGTTGAACTACGGGGACATTATTTGCCGAATACTACTAAAATCTGAAAAATCGCGCAATGGAGTCGAAGAGAGATTCCTCAATTTCTTTTTCTTCGAGAAATTTTATCAGGTGCTCCCGAATTTCGTTTGGGTCGGCGTTTCCAAGGGGGATTGTTATCTGCAGTTGGAAAGTTTTGCTCGATATCAGATAGAGATCCCTAATATGCGGGGGATCATAATTTATCCAGAAGTATTTCAAGTTGTCATACGGATATAAAGTATTATCAACGGCGACTCCGCGGGAAGTAATCGCGAAATGAACCGTTTTTGGTTTTTTTGACCCGTGCAAGGCGACCGCGAACCCGCCGATCAAAATCATAATCGCGAAAAGATAATTCTGGAGGATTAGCGCTAACGCGAAAAACCCGATTGACACGATGCCGACCGACCAAAACCAATCTTTTCCCTTGTCGTGATGAGCGTATTCTTCCGCCTCCCAAGATAAGAGAGTTAGAAAATTATCCATGTTTAAAGTATATCAAACTTTATTGCGGGAGGGCGCACCCAGTTTTTTCGGCGAGCCTTGCGAACGAAACTACTCCGGTTTCTCTGGATTCGTCGGAGAATATCCAGGTCGGGTATCCTTTGATTTCTTTTTCATCGCAGATCCGAAGGCGCCCTTTTCCGTCCGGCGTGGAGCACTCTTCGTATGGAAGAAGATTCGCGGATTTCCCGAACATCGCTTTTTGCTTTTGGCAATACGGACACCAGAAGGTTCCGTAGAAAACGGCACCCTTGTTATTAAGGCACACCGCGAAGTCGTCGTATTTCCCGGGCTTCGACGCTTCTTTAATAAAATAATAACCGCCTGCGATAATCGCGATTCCCACAACAGACCATATAATTATTTTCTTTGTTTTATTATTTTTCATATGCGGTGGGGGTGAGATTCGAACTCACGGCGCCCGTAAAGGCGCTCCGGTTTTCAAGACCGGTGCATTAGACCGCTCTGCCACCCCACCGAACGATCGAACTTACTTAAGGTCGTATTTTTTTATATGGTAAGCATCCTTATGGTCTATCTTGCCTTCTTTATCGGCTTTGTTCAGCAATTTCTTTACTTCCTTCTTTGATATTCCGGATGACTTGCCTATATCAGGCCTTGCCAGCTCATTAAGAATTTTTCTTTCTTTGTCGCTAATATCTTTGTTGCCTCGCAGAAATTTATCAAAATCTTTCTTCTTTTTTATATTTTTATCGAATAACCCCATATATTACATATTACTATTTCTTTAATATTTTATCCACTATCTCTATTTTATCAATAGCGTAGTGCATCTCTTCATTTTTAGGCAACTCAAAAAAGAATAACTGTCCGTTTTGCAATAATGAGCTGATCCCTTTTCTAGAAGAGGATTATAATTGGTCCGATTATCACTGTGGATTAAGCGAAAAAAGACAGAAACGTTTCGAATTCGTAGCGGTATTAATTGCTAGTTTTCTCGACCATCTTGCCAAGAGCAAGAAGTATAAAAAATATAACCTCAAATTCGCAATCCCAGAAGGATTATTTTCTACCGGAGTCAAAGGCGATAATAGGACATATTCTTTTATTGTTCTGATTTTTGGACCAAAGCTTGGCGAAGGAATGACATATGAAGTGCTCGACAAGCTTTCCACAGAAATTTGCAACAGAGTTCCGGTCAATCGGGTGGCATATTGTATTGGAGGTGTAAGCCCGCTTGATCAATAGCGCCAGAACTGCTCTTTATCGCGGCAAAAAGGCCGTCGTGCATCCAGCACGGCGGCTCATTTATTAAGATAATTTGTTTTTGACGGGAAGAAATTCGCAAGGAGGGCGGAGGCGACAGGATTCGAACCTGTGTGGGGCTGTTAACCCCCGCGGATTAGCAATCCGCTCGTTTAAGCCACTCACGCACGCCTCCGCCCTCCTTGCGATTTTCAGTAGATTACCCCATTCTATCTATTTTTGAAATTTTTAAAAGCTTTTGGCAGTATTTCATTTCGCCACAACGAGACCAGTGATTTCCGAAGCGCCGGCCTCTTTTAATGCTCGCGCGGCCTCGGAGAGCGTAGCTCCGGTCGTCAATATATCGTCCACCAGAATTATTTTTTTGTTTTTAATTTTTTCTTGGTTTGCGACGGCGAAAGAATCTTTTTGGTTGAAAAGCCTTTCTCTGCCGGCAAGCGAAGTTTGAGAAACTGTATTCCTGGATTTTATTAGAACGTCGGGAACATAGCTTATAGAAGTTTTTTTGGAGAACTTTTCCGCGAGAAGCTCAGCCTGATTATATCCGCGGCTCTTTTTTCTTGCTCGTGAAGCCGGGATTGCGAGAACAACCGTATTTTTGGCGAAATCTTTAATATTTGGCTCAATCAACTTGACCAAAAGATCTGAAAATATATCCGCGAGGCCGATCGCCCCGTAGTATTTGAAGCGCCTAAGAGCTCTGCTTAAAATCTCGTTTTCATAAATGCCCCAATGGTACAATTTGTCCAAAAAAAGCACCGAAACCTTGCTATGTGGATTTTTCCGTGTCTTATTAATGCACTTTTGGCAAAAAATGTCGCCATCTTTGCCGCATCCAGCGCATCTACTTGGGAATACTAAAGAAAGAATTTTGCCTAGAACCGTGTGGATAAGCGCTATCATATGTTATTATGATATAATATAGAAAGCATGATGCATGGAGATACCCTTTCTAAACAAGCTGTCTCTCGGTAATGGGTTTGCTCTTTTCAAAAAAGGGTCGCAAGTTCTTGGTGTCGATTTAGGGTCGTCTAACCTTAAAATCGTTCAACTCAAAAAGGAACGGAGAAGAATTCTGCTTGAAACATACGGAGAAATTGCCACTGGCCCGTATGCCGGGTTGCAGGTTGGGAAAAACGCCCATCTTCTCGACGAAAAGGTTCGTGAAATGATGGAAGATTTGATGAGAGAAGCCGGCTCCAATGCCAAAGAGGCTATCGTTTCCTTGCCGCTTCGGTCGAGTTTTGTCAAAGTCATCAACCTCCCAATTGTTTCAGAAGAAGAATTAAAGGAAGCAATCCCGTTTGAAGCGAGAAAGCATATTCCCGTTCCAACGAATGAAGTTGTTCTCAATTGGTTGATTTTGCCGCAAGGCGAATTCTCAAAATCTGAAGACGAAGGTTTTATAAAAGAAAGGAAGGCGCAGGACGTGCTGCTCGTAGCAATCCATCGCGACACCATCGAAAAATATCAAAATATTTTTCGCGCAACCAAGCTTAATGTGAAAGCGTTTGAAATAGAGATATTCAGTTACGTCAGATCAATTTTATCCAAGGAACTTTATCCTTCACTTCTGGTTGATCTTGGAGCGCAAGCGACAAGATTCGTAATTGTTGATTACGGGGTTATCCGGATGGCTCACACCCTTGATCGCGGATCTCTCGAACTCACAGACGCCATTTCTCGTTCACTAGGGATTGAATTCGATAGGGCCGAGCGTCTGAAACAGGATATGGGCCTATCTTCTCGTCCGGAACATAAGGAGATAAGAAATGTAATCGAGCCCATTTTGGATAATATTTTTTCCGAAGGAGCTAGAGTGATCTCAGAATATTACAAGAAATACGGGAGACCTGCTAGAAAAGCTTATCTTTTGGGCGGAGGCGCCCTCCTAGGCGGGATTCAAGATTTTGGCGTATCAAAATTTGGGATAGAAGTTCTGCTGGCGGATCCTTTCAGCAAAGTCGAATGCCCGGCGTTTTTAAAAGAAACTTTGAGTGAAATTGGCCCGACTTTCGCGACGGCTATGGGAGCCGCGCTCAGGGCCATAGATGAATAGAGCAAATTAAAAAATAAACGATTAAATGGCCGAACCGTCTTTAATACCAAATAGTTCGCAACAATATATAAGTCGATCGCGAGAATCCGTCGGGGTTTTCATAGTAGCGGGCATTTTAATTTTTATATTGACAATCCTAGCATTAGTTGGGTTAATTTTCTACAAACAATATCTCGTAAAACAGCAGGCCGTCCTCGCGCAAGAAATCAAAAAGAAAGAGAAGGGATTTAATCAAGCCGACATCCAAGAATGGGCAAGGACCGCGGAAGCCATAGATTTAGCAAAGCAGATTTTGGCGAATCACAGATATGTCTCAAACGCTTTTGCGCTTATCCAAAAAAACACGCTTCCGGATGTCCGATATTCAAAGTTTGAATTTGACGCAGAAAACAAGAAGATAATACTTGGCGCGGAGGCGAAGAATTACGCCGCGATGGCACAGCAGCGCCAAATTTTTATCAGCAACCCGGCAATAACTTCAGCGGCCGTTGGCGATTTTAATTTAGACAAAATAGGGAAAGTACTTTTCTCGGTCGAACTTATATTTAATTCAACTCTCTTAACTTCACAATAATGGCAAGAAATGCATTTGGGGTCATATTAATATTGTTGAGCGTTTTAGTTTCAGTTTTTTGGTCGTATCCTATGTGGAACGATATTTCGGAAGAGATAGCAAAAAAAGAAAAAATCCAGTCTACGCTCGATCTCGTAAATTCTCTAGCAAAAAAGAGGGATGAGATCCAAGCGCAGTATAATTCACTATCTTCTGACGATACGGCGAAACTCAATGAATTCTTCCCGAAAAATCAAGAACCCGGCTTGCTCATTTTGAACATAGATAAGCTTGCTTCTTCAAACGGCATGCTTTTGAAAAAAATAGACGCGAGCGAAGGCGTTAAAAATACGCAACAAAGGCAAGCGCGGCAGGGGGAAACAGTGGAAGAAAAATTTTCCGATTTTCCGTTTCAGATTTCAGTTTCTGGAAGTTACAGTTCATTCCTTTCTTTCATGAAAGCGCTTGAGAAATCGAGAAGACTTATAGATATAGACAGGCTTACCTTCGATTCCGGTTCCATCGGCGCGGACGGAAAAATTATAAAGAGCGATTTTTATGAATATTCTATCAGCGCGCACACTTATTGGAAAAAATAATTTATGAGCCGACAAAATATCTTAGCCATAATTTTAGTTTTATCGCTCGCGACTGGAGGCTATGTTTGGTATTTATACTTGTATCCGAGCGCGGAAGAGAAAAGCGCAAATAGCGAGGAACAGATTGTTTCTCCAGAATTTTTGGCCATAACCGCGCTTTTAAATAAGACGCAAATCGACGCCGCTTTTTTCAAAAGCGATATTTTCTCCGAGCTAGAATCCGGGCCGCCCCTACCGCCTCTGCCCGCGGAAATTAATGGAAGGGTGAATCCGTTCGCCCAATTTTAAATTCCATGGCCGATGCTCGTTTTGCCGATCTTCTTTTGCAGAAAGGTCTTGTTACGAGGGACAAGATTGAATGGGCGAAGCAGGAGGCCCAAACCACAGGCCTATTTTTAGAGGAAGTTCTGGAAAAACTCGGCGTAAGCCAGGCGCAAATACTCGACACGAAATCAAAAGTAACCGGGATTCCTTCGAAAAGCCTCGACGGCGCGAGGGTCCATTTTGATGTTTTAAAATACGTCCCGGAAGATTCCGCGCGCACGTATAAATTTGCTCCGCTCGGGGTGAAAGAAGGCGTATTGGAAGTGGGCATAATTGACCCGTCGGATCTTGATGCCAGGGAAGCTTTGCAGTTTATCGCCTCCCGAGTGAATATGCCTTTTCGTGTATACCTCATATCTATTCCGGATTACAAGCAGGTCTTGGACGAATATAAGGGGCTTGGCGGAGAAGTTACGAAAGTTTTAGGTGAGCTGGAAACGGCGCTGCGCGATGAAATCCCAGATGAGAGCGCTGAAAAAGGAGAAATCGTCAGTGCTGCGGACAAAGTGATGGAGGACGCGCCGATTACAAAAATGGTGGCGGTTATATTGAAACACGCGACGGAAGGGAAAGCCTCCGACATACATATCGAGCCTTCCAAAGACAAGCTGCGCGTTCGTTTTCGCGTGGACGGAGTTTTGCACACCAGCCTGATTCTTCCGATGAGGGTTCAAGAATCGATAATTGCCAGAATAAAAATCCTGACGAATATGCAGCTCGACGAAAAGCGAAAGCCGCAAGATGGAAGATTTTCAGCGCGGATAGACAATAGGGATATCGATTTCCGAGTTTCCGCATTCCCGACCGCCTTCGGCGAGAAGATAGCCATACGTATTTTAGATCCCGAAAAGGGCATCCGAAGTCTCGAAGAGTCAGGGCTTATAGGACGGAATCTCAAAGCTGTGGAAGCAGGACTTTCTGAGCCGTATGGAATGGTTTTAATTACCGGACCCACCGGATCCGGCAAAACAACGACGCTGTACTCAATGTTAAACGAATTGAATCAGGAGAGATATAATATAGTTAGCCTAGAGGATCCGATAGAATATAATATAGCTGGCGTAAATCAATCGCAGGTCAGGCCGGAGATCGGCTATGACTTTGCTTCCGGCCTCCGCTCTATTTTAAGGCAAGATCCTGATATAATCATGGTAGGCGAGATACGCGACCGCGAAACGGCGCAACTGGCCATTCACGCCGCATTGACCGGTCATATAGTTCTTTCAACCCTGCACACCAATTCGGCCATAGGCGTTATACCCCGCCTGATCGATATGGGGGTTGAACCATATTTGATTCCGCCGACCCTCAATCTCGCAATCGCGCAGAGGCTTGTTAGAACTCTCTGTCAGGATTCAAAAAAGGCGATGCCGCTCACTGGAGCATTGAAAGAGAGGATTGATAATGAGCTTAAGGAGATTTCTCCCGAAGAGCGGAAGAAAATCGTTTATCCGAAAGAGATTTATCAGGCGCTCCCCTCGGCTACTTGCCCTAAGGGAACCTCCGGAAGAATGGCGGTTTTTGAAGTCTTGGCGATGAGTCCGGAGCTTGAGAAAATAATTTTAAAATCTCCCACGGAAACGGATATAACAGCGGAGGCAAGAAGGCAGGGCATGCTCACGATGAGGGAGGATGGGATTATGAAAGTCCTTCAAGGTAAGATCGGCGTTGAAGAGCTTTCTGAAGTTATTTAATTAAAAATTATTTTATGTTTTATGGCGGAAAATGATAAAAAAATATTACTTGTCGATGACGACGAGTTTTTGCTTGACATGTATTCGCTGAAGTTCCGGGAATCGGGATTTCAAATTGAATTAGCTCGAGGGGGGGAGGAGGCGCTGAAACTTCTTCGCGGAGGGCTTGAGCCGGACGTGATACTTCTTGACATAGTGATGCCAGTGATCGACGGCTTTGAATTTTTGAGAGTTATCGCGAAGGAAAATCTCAAGAAAAAGGCGACTATCGTTATTTTGTCCAATTTGGGGCAGAAAGAGGACATAGACAAAGGGATGGCTCTTGGAGCGAGCGATTATATAGTAAAGGCGAACTCCACTCCGTCCGAGGTTGTCAAAAAAGTGGCGTCGTTTTTTTAAAGCCGATGGCCGGGGCTAAGAATTACGATTTAGAGCTTAAGGATTTGATTGAAGCCGTTTTGCGCGAGCAGGCTTCAGATTTGCATATTTCCGTCGCACGCCATCCGACCATGAGGGTCGCCGGCAAATTGACTCCGCTCGAAAAAAAGCCGGTTTTGGTTTCGGAGGACACTAAAGGCCTCGTTTTTGCCATGTTGGACGAAAAGGCTCGCGAAAAATTTATCGAAGATAAGGAATTGGATTTTTCTTATACTTATCAGGAGAAGGCTAGGTTTAGGGTAAATGCTTTTTTTGAGCGCGGATTTATCGCTGCGGCTTTGCGTTTGGTTCCGATGGACATAAAATCTTTGCAAGAACTCAATTTACCGGAAAGTTTGTTGGAATTCGCAAGGAAAAAACAGGGCTTTTTTCTCGTCGTCGGACCTACGGGCCACGGCAAGTCTACAACGCTTGCTTCCCTTGTAAATTTTATAAATCACGAGCGGTTTGAGCACATCTTGACTATAGAAGACCCCATTGAATTTTTATTCACGCAGGATAAATCAATTATTGATCAGCGCGAAGTCGGATTTGACACCAAAGGATTCCATAAAGCGCTCCGCTCAATGTTCCGGCAGGATGTAAATGTCGGAATGATAGGCGAGATGCGCGACCACGAAACAATCTCCGCCGCCGTCACGGCTGCGGAAACTGGGCATCTAATTCTTTCCTCGCTGCATACAAATAATGCCGCGCAGACGATCGACCGAATAATCGACGCTTTTCCTTCAACGCAACAAAATCAGATACGCTCGCAACTTTCCATGAGTTTGCTCGGGATTTTTTCTCAAAGGCTTGTTCCGAGAATTTCGGGCGGCTTGATTCCGGCATACGAGCTCCTGATTGCAAATACCGCCGTCCGCAATCTAATACGCGAGAATAAGGCGCACGAGATTGACATAGTTATAGAAACCAGCTCCGAGCTTGGGATGATCACGCTCAATAAATCTTTGGCCGCGCTCGTCGAACGGCGGGAAATTACGCTTGAAACGGCCCTTGCGTACTCTCTGGATCAAAGGGGTTTGGGGCATTTATTAGGCAAGAAAATATAATGTCTTTATTCAATTATCAAGCAAGAACGCCCGCGGGAGAGGCGAAGTCGGGAACTATCGAAGCCCCAAATTTGGAATTGGCGGTAACCGCGCTTCAGCGGAGGTCCCTCATAATACTTTCGCTTTCTCCAGCCCAGGACGAAGAGCCGTGGTATCAAGCGGATATCTCATTTTTTAGCGGCGGAGGGAGAGTAAAGCTCAAAGATATAGTTATTTTGTCGCGGCAAATGGCGACGCTTTTTGAAGCGCGGGTTCCCGTAATTGATTCTCTCAAGGTTCTGGCGGCGGAGACGGCAAGGCCGAAACTTAAGGAAGCTTTAGCCGCAATTTCTCAAGATATTCAGGGAGGACTTTCCATAGCCCAATCTCTCTCCCGTCATCCGGACGTCTTCTCAACTTTTTACGTTAATATGGTGCGTTCAGGCGAGGAATCCGGAAAGCTGGAAGAAATTTTTTCTTATTTAGCTGATTATTTGGAGCGGAATTATGAGCTGATTTCAAAGGCAAGAGGAGCTTTGATATATCCAGCATTCGTATTTTCCGTTTTTATCATAGTTATGTCTTTGATGTTCGTCCTTGTGATTCCGCAGATTACCCAGATTCTTATTGAAAGCGGAGTCGAGATACCTTTGTATACTCGGATAATTATGAACATGTCTAATTTTATGAGGAGCTTTGGAATTTTTATACTTATGCTTTTTGCTGTAGCAGGAGTCGGATTATGGCGTTATTCAAAGACGGAGAAAGGAGGGTTCATAATAGCCTCGTTTTTTCTGGATTTGCCGCTTGTAGGACCGATCTTGCAGAAGTTTTATGTCGCGAGATTCACTGATAATTTTGAAACGCTTATTGCGGGTGGGGTTACGATTCTGCGATCTTTGGAATTAACTGGAGAGGTTGTTGGGAATCCCGTTTACAAAAAAATGATCGAGGAAGCTGGCGACGCCGTTAAGGGAGGCGCCCAGATTTCGGAAGCATTCGCTCGGCACAAAGATATGCCGGCGCTCGTCATCCAGATGATAAAAATCGGGGAGGAGACTGGAAAATTGGGTTTTATGCTGAAAACCATGGCGCGCTTTTACAGAAAAGAAGTTGAAAACACTGTTGATAGTATGGTGGGGCTAATTGAGCCAATCATGATAATTTTATTGGGGCTAGGCGTCGGTATTTTGGTGGTATCCGTTCTTATGCCCATATATAACCTCTCTTCGGCGATATAATTTATTTATGAAAAGATTTTCGAAAAAAGGGTTTACTTTAATCGAAATCTTGGTAGTTCTCGCCATTATTGGCGTTTTGGCTTCTATAATAATAGTGTCCGTAAATACAACGACAAAAAAAGCGAATAATGCAAAAGTTAAAGCACAACTCGAACAAGCAAGGAATGCGGCGCAGATTTACTATACGAGCAACCTCCATTATGGCAAGGCAGGCTCTGGTGATAACTCATGCGATGACGGAACCCCCGGTCCCAATGCCGATAACATGTTTGACGACACTGTATCAAATATGGATTTTATTGTTAAGCAAAGCAATTATCCTTCGAATACGGCGATATCCTGCAGGAGCAATGCCACGGGCGGCGCAGACGCTGATGAGTATGCGGTTTCAGCCACTTTGACGGGTGGTAGCAGCGGAGCGTTGCCTAACGCGGATAACTGGTGTGTGGACTCAACGGGGTTTTCCAACGCGATCGCAGATCCTCTAAATAACAACGATACGACATGCCAATAAACCATCTTTCTCTTATCCACAGTAAAGAATCACCCTTTAAAATATAATATAAGCATATAAAGTCGATATTAACTTCAAAGGTCGTTTTCTTTGTATAAAGTATAATAAATGAAAATTTCTTCAAAAAAAGGGTTTACGCTTATTGAGTTGCTGGTTGTTATCGCTATCATTGGCATATTGGCCTCCGTTGTACTGGCTTCTCTCAATACAGCGAGAAGTAAGGGTAATGATGCTAAAACAAAGGCTCAACTGTCTGGGGTAAGAGCCGCAGCTGAGATATATTATGATAATCAAAGTCCCAATGGATATGGGGGCGCCTCTGGATGCGCGGCTGGTATGTTTAACACATCGCCCGTAAAAGAATATACTAATGCTACCCCCTCTGCATTTTCGAGCGGCGTGACGCTTACATGTAATGCTTCGGCAACGGCATATGCGGTCCAGGCAAATCTTTTGAGCGAAACGGGCCAATACTGGTGCGTTGATAGTGTTGGGAACTCAAGAAAATCAGGCACAGCATTAGGAGCGGGTACTGTCTGCCCATAGTTTTCTCGATTGGTCTTGGAAGAAAAGCCCGGTGCAAGCTGGGCTTTTCTTCTATCGGGGTCCGACCCCAATAGTTATTCTAGGACGATACTTTTTTCTATATTGGAATTTGCTTTTCCTTCTATCCATTCTCTCACTCCCCGCGCATATTTTTCCGGAGTTTCGAAAAATTCGCTAAGCAAGCTTTTATCCAGCAGATAATCAAAATTTTTCTTCCCTAAGTAATCGTTATGGCTTGACCATTTATAAATACCGTAAATACCGAAGTCCGACTTCGGTAAACTTCGGTAAACGGTAAATTTAGTCTAAAGAAATGTCCTCAAATTCTTGGTAGGAATTTTCTCTGATCCATTCCTCGATCCCTTCTCTATATCTACTTTCATTTCCATAGAATTCAGACAGCATATTAGTGTCGAGTATTGATGGAAAATTCTTTTCTCCCAGATAATCCAAATGACTAGACCATTTGTATGTTTCTAGAAATTTTAATGCGTTCTTTAAATTGTTAATTTTCCCATTTTTCCATTCTGGTTCTACGACATCTAGGGGATTTAAATGAATATAATATGGCAAATATAGGAATTGGCGTTGCTCTTCCAAAATTATAGCTTTGTATTTTCCTTGAAAGAGAGCCCCAACTCTTTCATACTTTTTATTGAAGTAGTTTGTGTATCCCGTTCCAAGTTTTCTCATGAATGTTGTAATCCCATTATCCTCAACCTGTTCGATCATTAGATGGTAATGATTGCGCATTAAAACAAAGGCATGTATTTTAACTAGTTTTTTTTGATCACTATACCGAAGTCCGACTTCGGTAAGATTTGAAAAATTTGGCTCAAAATAATGCCTTTCATTGTCAGCATCCTCGGTGCTATTGAAAATAATTAAAGAGTACAAAAAGCGCATACGATCGCCGTCCTTTGTAAAAATATCTCTTTTTTCTACGCCGCGGTTGTAAACGTGATATATCCCGTCACTTGGCTTTATTCTTTTCATAGCACCAATTATACCGGAGTCGGACTTCGGTAAGGTGTTTATAAGTTTCTAGATTAAAATGAATAAATGCCCATGCTTAATTTGATAATTTTCCTTTTTGGCCTTGCGGTCGGGAGTTTTTTAAATTCCATAGTCTTTCGCTATAACACTGGAGAGAGGGTTACCAAAGGCCGGTCGCGCTGTTTTAACTGCGGGAAGGAGCTTTCTTGGGCGGAATTGATCCCGGTTTTGAGTTTTTTAATTCAGCGCGGAAAGTGCAAAAATTGCTCGTCCAAAATCTCTTGGCAGTATCCCGCGGGAGAGTTTTTGACGGGAATTTTATTTTTGGCGTTTTTTATCGAATGGCAGAAGAAATTTTTTGATCGTCCAGCATTGCTCGTTTTCTGGTTTTTGATAGCTGCCTTTCTAATATTGATCACGCTCTATGACGTAAAGCATAAAATCATACCTGACAGTTTTTCCTATTCTTTTCTGGCACTGGCTTTTCTATCCAAATTTATTTTCTTTGAAATAAATCTTCTTGACCTATTTTTGAGCTTGCTGCCAGCGCTTTTTCTTTTTTGCCTTTGGTTTTTCTCGCGCGGTCGCTGGATGGGTCTGGGGGACGCGAAACTGATGATTGGAGGGGGGATTTTCCTTGGATTTCCGGGGAGCATCTATGCCGCGCTTCTCGGCTTCTGGATAGGGGCTATATTTGGAATCTTATTGCTTTTGGGCTCCTCCGGGATTACAATTAAAAGCGAAATACCGTTCGGCCCATTTTTGGTTTTAGGTATAATTTTTGCCTTTTTATTTCCAGATTTTCTAAATTATTTTAATTTTTTCTATGCCTAGAGCGAAAAAAAATACAGACAAGCTTGATTCCAAAACTATTATTTGGTTTGGTGTCGGAGCTATTTTATTTTTGTCGCTTTTATTGACGGGGGTTTTTGCGGGAGTTCCCGAAGATGAGGTATGGCTGACAATCGATTTCGGGGACGGCAATAAAAGGAATTTCAAGACTTCCGCTAAAGAAGGGATTACTGCTTGGGATATGCTGCAGCAGGCTAACGCGGTTTACGGCATCCAGCTTTCAGTGGAAAATCATTTTGCCCCGAAGGCCATAGGAGACAAGGAGAGTGGCCATGACGGAAAACGCTGGAATTTTTATTTAAACGGGCGAGTGCGCCGGGAGAACCCATATGAAACAAAACTATTAGGAGGTGAGAAAATATTATTTAAATTCGAATAACGTGAAGGCCTCCCGCGGATTTACGATAATGGAGATGCTGATAGTCACAATTATTATCGGCATAGTTACGGGCATAATGCTTTCCGGATACAAAACTTATGGAGCGAAATTGAATGTTAGGAGAAGCGCCAACGAAGTCGCGCTCGCGATTCGCGAAGCGCAAGCTAACGCTTTAGCGGTTAAGGGATATGATCATGATAATAATTCAGGAACCCCTCTTTTGTTTACCTCCTGGGGAGTTTATTTCCGCAAATCCGTTTCAACAACCCAATTTAATATTTTCGTGGATTCAGACGGGGACAAAAGCTATGATTCTGGAGAAATCTTGAATTTGGCTAAGGGGTTAGAAACCAGTGAACCTGACAGCAGTTCGATTGATCGGTTGGATATAGTTTATCAGCGTCCAAATCCGGATACGACCCTGAAAGCAGATGGAGGAACATGTTCCGGCACGGTTGTTTCCGGAACTTGCCCGGACGTTGAAATTATTCTTCAGGGGACAGACGGGACGCAAAGAACGGTCGTTGTATGGTCAACCGGGCAGATATCCGTGAAATAATATGAAGGGATTTACTCTTCTTGAAACGATCGTCGCGATAGCGGTATTAACTCTCGCTTTTTTGGGACCGCTTGCCGTATCGACCTTTCTTCTTTCAAGATCAAGCTTTTCTTCGAATCAGGTGATTGCGTATAATCTCGCGGAGGAAGGGATGGAGTTAATTATAAATAAGCGAGACAGCTTGATTTTTGCGGATCCGTCGGGAGGGTGGAATACTTTTAAAACAACTATGCAATCTGCCCAATGCCATGTTGGCAACGGATGCTATATTAATATTACAAATGGCGCGATGAATGGGTGCGGCGGGAATTGCCCAGTTTTAAGAAAGGACACCGTTTCCGGGCTTTATAGCTATGACGCATCGGATCCAGCGACTATATTTGAACGCAGGATATTTATTCCTGCCGGCGGAGGAACCGATGAGAAGCAAGTGCGAGTTACCGTCTTATGGCAGGAAAAAAACGGAGGCACTCGCTCATTCGTTTTAGAAAGATATGTTTACAACAGAAAATAATATGAAAGGGTTTACGCTTTTAGAAATGCTGATTGCGTTGACTATTTTTACTATAGCCGTTTTCATCGCCGTATCGACGCTTTTTTCCATCACAAACGTGCAGAAAAAAATTATTGCCAAGCAAAGCGCGGAAGATAATTTGCGCTTTGCTTTTGAATCAATGACCAAAGAAATTCGGACCGGAAAAATATTCCATTGCGGAACTTCAGGAACACTCACATCGCCGCAGAATTGTTCTTTCCCTAGCGGGGGGAATTCTTTCACTTTCAAAAACAGCCCTGCCGGGCAGACTGTGACTTATCAAGTTTATAATAACCAGCTTGTTAAATCTTCCGATGGAAATCTTCCTTGTACAACCGGTTCTTATATAAACTGCCAGAAATTGACCTCGACCGATCTTGTTATAGTAAACAAAGTTAATTTTTACGTTAGCGGCTCTGCGGCGAACGATGGGGCGCAGTCTCTCGCGACAGTCGTTCTCGATGGGCAGGTTTTGGATCCAAAAGGCATAGGAACTGCCAAACTCGTTTTACAAACAACTATTTCTAAAAGAGGTTTGCTTGATCAGCCATGACCAAATCCATGGGTATTGCATTGGTAATAAGCGTTATTATAGTGTCCATAGTTCTCGCTGTGGGCATAGGCGTGTCCAACATCGTCTCGACGGAGATTTCGCTATCCAACACCGGGCGCCAGTCACAGTTTGCATTCTACGCCGCAGATGTGGGAGTCGATTGCGCTATTTATTGGGATACCGCTCATCAAGGACTTTCTCAGAGCGCGTTCGCCACCTCTACTCCTTCTGGACAGAACACGCTTGCGAATGCATGCGCTGGCGATACTCTTACGGTGGGTGGAACCGCTTCTTGTGTGAATAGTCTTGACGGTTCCGGAAGCTCAAGCGCATGCGGATCTGGAGACAAAAAAGCTGGGGTATCGACATTCATTCTTACATTCGATAATGGTTCTTGTTCAAAAGTGACAGTAATAAAACGCCAGGATCAACTTGTAGCTCCGACTGCGATTGAGACATTTATTCATGCTGATGGATTCAGTGCGGCTTGCAACTCAACTTCCCCGCGTGTTTTCCAGCGGAGTCTTGAAACAACAGTCTTTGAATAGATAGACTTAAGGAGTGAGAGATGTAAAAGATAGAATTGAAAAGCTCAAAAAAGCGATAAATAAATATCGCTATCAATATCATGTTCTAAATAAACTTGAAATTTCGGAGGAGGCGCTTGATTCGCTGAAGCACGAGTTAAAAAAACTTGAAGACGAATATCCGGATTTGATAACGCCGGACTCGCCGACCCAGCGCGTGGCCGGAGAACCGCTCAAGGGATTTAAAAAAGTAACGCACCGCGTTCCCATGCTTTCTCTGGAGGACGTTTTTTCTGAGGAAGAATTTTCGGATTGGGAAAAACGTATTACAAAGCTTCTGCATATTTCAAAAACACCAGAACTTTTC
>Ga0076043_111_pt1 | contig 31165 bp, 30 predicted proteins | sample RifGroB1_FD_68140 | JGI IMG/M metagenome (GOLD analysis project Ga0076043, IMG submission 68140) | Parcubacteria (Giovannonibacteria) bacterium GW2011_GWB1_45_9b | reverse complement strand
GAGACTTCAGTCTCGGTTTTAATTCCCCTCTTTGCCAATATTTGTTTTATTATCTTATCCATCTCAGGCGTTTAAACTTCATGAATAATAACCTAATGCCTCCAATCCTGGCAAGCGATTCCCTGATAAAAATTCCAGCATCGCCCCTCCGCCGGTAGAAATGAAATCAAACTTACCAATCAAGCCGAATTTATTTAACGCCGCTATCGTGTCTCCCCCGCCGGCAACTTTAAAACCGGTTGAATCGGCAATCGTCTTGGCCACCGCCTTGGTTCCGCCAGCGAATCTGTCATCTTCAAACATTCCCATCGGCCCGTTCCAAATTATCATTTTGGAATTTTTAATTATTTCGGTATATTCCTTGGCGGTTTCCCGCCCGATATCCAAAATTTTATTTTCAAAAATATTAAAATCTTTTGGCGCGAGCAACATCGGATTATTCAAATCGAGTCCGGCAAGCACTTCTTGGTAATTATCGTCAATAATGGAATTTCTTACATCGGCGCCTTTGGCTTTCAAAAAATCGTTGGCAACTACTCCGCCGAGCAGAATTTTCTCCGCCTTATCAATAAAATTTTTAATCACCGGCACCTTGGTGGATGCCTTCGCCCCGCCGATTATGACAATTTTTTTTCCTTTCGGCGATTGAATGGCCTGTTGAAGCTTAGCCGTTTCTTCTTCAATCAGCGGTCCGGCGTAAGACGGCAAAAATTTTGTAATCGCCGAAACTGATGCGTGATTTCTGTGACAGACCGCAAAAGCATTGTTTATATACAAATCAAATCCATTAGACAAACTCTTGGCAAATGTTTCATCATTATCGATTTCACCGCTAAACTGGCGGATGTTTTCCAATAGGCCGACTCCCTGATAATTTTCAAAATATTCGGCGATGTCTTCTATCTTTTTTATAAAACCGACTTCATGTCCAAGCAATATGTGCAATTGAGGCACCAACTCCGCGAAAGAATCTGTGGCGGAAATATGCGCAATCATCACTACTCTTGCCCCTTGATTTACTAAATAATCAATAAACGATTTCTGCTTTAAAATCCTGAACGGGTCAGCAATCACGAAATCTTTCCCAATAGGAATGTCAAAATCAACCCGCAATAGAACTTTTTTGTTTTTAAAATCAATTATGTCCCGTATTGTTTTCATAAATTTTTACTAACAACTTCGAGAATTTTAACAAATTCCTCTTTATCTACACTCGCTCCGCCAACAAGAACTCCGCTTATCTCATCATGAATGATAAAATCACGGATGTTTTGAGAATTAACTGAACCGCCGTACAGAATACGCAAATCGCCTATCGCTAATCGCCTATCGCTAATCAAAAAATCTCTTATTATTTTAATCGATTCAATGGCCGATTCTGGAGTGTCGGGTTTGGCATTGAGCTCGGTGCTTATCGCCCAGACAGGCTCATAAGCAATAATGCATTTACCAATATCGTCGGCCGACAAACCGTCAAAAGTTTTGAGCGTTTGATTTTCAAGAAAACTTTTGTAATCGCCGTCTCGCGTTCGTTCGCCTAAACAAACAACGGGAATCATTTCGTTTTGCAAAACCAATTTTAATTTTTCGTTGACGATTTCGTCCGATTCTCCAAGCCCCCATCTTCTGTCCGAATGCCCGACAATGACATACCGCACATTCAGTTTTTTAAGGTCTTCCGCCGTATCCTGCGCGCCCAGAGATGCCTCATGCTCAAAATGAGAGGTAGTCAAAATCTTGCCAACCTCTTCTAGAAAAACGGATGGCGGGCAAAACACTAGAGAAAATTCCTTTGTCTCGCCCAGTGATTCAAGATAATCATTCACGCGCTCCAAAATCCCCTCGGCATCAGCAAGAGTTTTAGGCAATATTTTCCAGTTGGCAACAATTAATTTTTTAGTCATAAAAAATATTTTCTACCCCAAAACTCTTTCTCGGCACATCTTTTTTCGGGTACGGATTTTTTGAAGCTTAAAAAATCCTGAATTTTTCGCGTCGTCTCGCTCAAAACCCCCTGCAAAAGATATGCCTTCAGTGAGTTTTGTAATTCATTTTATAATGCTTCCTAATGTACAAAATTATAAAAACCGCTATTACCCCGACAATAGCATAATTTAATTTCTGGAAATAAGGATGCAAAACCTCCCAATTATCGCCCAATTTCAGGCCTATCAGGGCGAGCATAAAATTCCACGGCAAGGCTCCCAAAAAAGTAAAAGCCGTAAATTTTTTAAAACTCATTTGAGCGATACCGGCCGGCAAAGATATAAAAGTACGCACCACCGGAAGCATCCTGCCGAAAAACACCGCCGCCGAACCATACTTAGAAAACCACCTATCGCCCAAATCCAAATCTTTTTGATGGATAAAAACATATTTCCCGTACCGCTCCAAAATCCATCGTCCCCCGCTTCGGCCGATTAAAAACAAAACGATGGAGCCGGCTAAATTGGCAAGAGTTGCCGCAAATACTACCGCCCAAAATCCGAATCTGCCCGATGACGCTAAAAAACCTGAAAAGGGCACCACTACTTCCGATGGTATCGGAATCGCCGCGCTTTCCAACATAGAGAGCACAAAAATTCCGACATAGCCGGTTTTGTCTATCACGCCCAACGCCCAACTGCTGATTAGAGAAATTATTGCAGTCATAAATACATTGTTAATGGCTAATTGTTATCTTGAAATTTATTAAAATTAAAACAAGCTAACAAGCTAACAAGCTAACAAGCTAACAAGCTAACAAGCTAACAAGCAGGCTCCCCGTAATTCCTCCGCCGCATCATCGGGGTCAACTACATTTATATGTATGTCCGTTCCCAATTCCACACCCCCCTCAATTGACAATCTCGGCACTATTTCCAAATGCCAGCAATAAAAATCGTGAAAATGTTCTCCGAGATCGTCTTTCAGCGGCGCCGTATGAATAAAATAATTAAAAAACGGCTTGTCCAAAACCCGCCCGATTTTACCAACAACATCTTGAATTGCTTCTCCAAGAAACTTATCTTGTTCATCCGGCAATACCTCAAAGTGCGCGTGGCTTTGTTTAGGGAATATTCTTACCTCATAAGGATATTTGGAAACAAAAGGACAAAAAGCGATAAAATACTCGTTCTCGTAAACGATTCGTTTCGCTTGTTTTATTTCCCACTCCAAAATAATGTCGTAAATTTTCTTGCCGTGTTTTTTGTAATAATCAAACGAACCGTAAATGCTCCCGTAAACATCGGGCGGAAGAACTGGAAACGAAATGATCTGCGAATGAGGATGATAAATGCTCGCCCCCGCGCCCGGTCCATAATTATGAAAAATTAAAATATATTCGGCGTAGCCGTCTTTTTCATAAATTTCTTTATAGCGTCTTTTATATACTTTGATTGCGTCGGCAAATTGTTCTTTTGAAAAATCATAAGGGGTTATATCGTGCTCGCGGAATATAATAATGTCATGATTTCCAGCGGCGGCATGAATCTTGAATAATCCTTCAGTTGCTTCTTCGTCGGCTTTTCCCGGCATAACCGCTGGATATTTATTTTGAATCACCATCATGTTCCATTTTTCATTGTCGGGAAAACCCCACACTATTTCCTGTCTAGACGCAACCGGATCATCAAAAGGACAGCCCTCTTTTGGTTTATAAAACGCTTCCTTTTCTTTGGCGATGTGTCCTTTCGCCCGTCCGGCAGAAAACAAAACCCATTCGCCGGAAACCAGGTTCTGTCTGAATTCGGATAAAAATTTTTTAATCATATTTATTGGTTTTTAAATTCCACCAAATCTTTAATGTTTGTAATAATGTTTTCGGATAAGCCCAAATGTTCACTTTGGAATCAGGGGCGTTTTTCCAGACAATCGGCACTTCTTTTATTTTGTAGCCATATTTTCTCGCCAAAGCAAGCAGTTCAACATCAAATCCCCAACCGAAAGTCCGCATCTTTGGGAAAATTTTCTCGGCGGCCTCCTTAGTAAATAATTTAAAACCGCGTTGGGTGTCATGAATACCCGGCGCCACCCAAAACCTTATCCAAAAATTGCCGAGCTGGCCCAGCAATCTGCGGTAAACCGGTTCTTCGCCTATCTTCTCAGCGCCCTTGATGCCGATTGAGGCGATAACAATGTCATGCCCCCCCGCAACCCAAGAGAGCATTTTATCAAGATTGTCTATCGTCGTGGCATTGTCGGCATCCATAAATAACTTCAAATCTCCGTGAGCTTCCATCATTCCCTGTTGAACTACCTTGGCCTTGCCTCGGTTTTGCTTGTTATCTATCAGTTTTAAGTTTGGGACTTGAGACTGGAAACTTTGGACTATCTCTGCCGTGTTGTCTTTGGAACCGTCATTCACCACCAATACTTCGTAATCATAATTTTGTTTTTTTAAATAATCAAAAACCGATTCAAGGGTCGGAATAATTCTCTTTGCCTCATTGTAAGCGGGAATAACGACGGATAAATACATACCATCATAATATCATAAAAAATGATTTTTAAAATGAATACGCTTCGCCACCGCCCCTTTTCATCCGAATGCTCCGACCTCCGGTCTGGAATTTTAATATCCGGACCCCTCTTTTAACGCAAATTCCAAAACTCGCATTAAATAGATGATTTTTCTTAAAAAAATCATCTATTTACGCCAAGGCGGAGATTGGAATTTGCTATTCGGCTTGCCCCGCCAAGGGCGGGGCGTCGCGGATATTTTAAAATTCCCCACAGCGGATGAAAGAGGGGCGGATGGCTATGCTTATATTCCTTTGACCTTTCTCGGCAGAGTGTCAGTTTCCAATACAAACCTATCTGGGCGGAGGGCGTGGCCCCTCTTTCTGGATTGCGTATCTTCCCGCAACCAGAAAGAGGGGCACCCCGAAGCCATGAGGGAGGTTATTGGGTGGATTGGATCAAGTTTTATTAAATTTGACATTGTGCTGAACAATAGGTATTTTGTTCCCCATGGCTTACGACTCAAGCGAAATAATAGAAATTAAAAATAACGATAAGTGTTTTCCACAAATATTGCGGGAAATACATGATTGTCCGAAACAATTGTATTGCCGGGGAAACACAGAACTTTTAAACAATAATTGTTTCGCCGTCGTCGGCACAAGAAAACTGACCAGTTACGGCAAAGAAGCTGCTATGATGATAACCAGAGACCTGTCGCACTATTTCACCATAGTAAGCGGGCTTGCTCTCGGCGTTGACGCAGTCGCCCATCGGGCGACACTGGACGCAAAAGAAAAAACAATCGCCGTTCTCGGTTCGGGAGCGGATGACGCAAATATTTATCCCAATACCAACTTCCGGTTGGCAAGGGATATTTTAGCTAACGACGGTTTAATCGTTTCAGAATACGCGCCCGGAACTCATGCCACCGAATTTACTTTCCCCCGGCGCAACCGAATAATCAGCGGACTGTCAAAAGGTGTTTTAATTATTGAGGCCGACAAAGAAAGCGGTTCCCTGATAACGGCCAAACTTGCCGTTGACCAAAACCGCGATGTCTTCGCCGTTCCCGGAAGTATTTTTTCGTCAAAATCATTGGGACCGAACAAATTGATCCAAGGAGGAGCAAAATTGGTAATGTCAGCCGGAGATATCTTGGAAGAATACGACAAAATTCCCGAACTTTTCGGTAAACAAAAAATGGCCATATCCACAGAAAATCCTGTTGAGCAAAAAATCCTTGCTATACTGAACGAGAACGGGAAGCTTCACATAGATGAGATAATAAGAAAAACAGAAGAAGAAACATCCGTGGTCGTTTCGACTCTTTCTATGATGGAGATTCGCGGCATTATAGAAAACATTCAAAACTTTTTTTATAAATTAAAATAAGATTGTTAGCTTGCCATCTTGCTACCTTGTTAACTTGAATTTAAAAACAAGATAACAAGATAACAAGATAACAAGACCCCATGCAGCTTGTAATCGTTGAATCCCCAACCAAATCAAAAACCATTTCCAAATTTCTCGGAAAAGATTTTGTCATACGCGCTTCCGTGGCCTAAAAGCAACAAAAAAGCGATTGATATTGAAGGAGGCTTTGTCCCCAATTATGTTGTTGATGCCGATAAAAAAGATATTATTTCTGATTTGGAAAAAAATGCCGAAAAGGCCGATGAGGTCTATCTTGCCACCGACCCCGACCGCGAAGGAGAAGCGATTGCCTGGCATATTTCTCAAGTCCTTGGACTCAAAAACCCGAAACGAATCGCTTTTCATGAAATAACCGAAGACGCAATACGGGAGGCGCTTGAGCATCCGCGCGCGATTGACGCCAAACTTGTAAAAGCCCAGGAAGCAAGGCGAGTTTTGGACCGGCTCGTCGGCTATGACCTTTCGGGATTAATTTGGAAAAAGGTTCGTTACGGGCTTTCTGCCGGAAGGGTTCAGTCGCCGGCTTTGCGAATTCTCGTTGAACGCGAGCGCGAGATTAACGCCTTTAAAAGCGAGGCATATTACAACATCGCCGCCGATGTTTTTGGGGGGGATAAAATAGTCTTTCGCGTCGTCTGCGAAGAAGAACCGCGCGATAAAAAAATCTCGGAAACAATTTTGGAAAAAAGCCATTCCGGCTCATGGTTCGTCAAAGACATCACCGAAACTGAAGTCAAGCGGTCTCCCCGCTCGCCTTTTACAACTTCAACCATTCAGCAGTCGGCAAGCTCGCGCCTCGGTTTTTCGCCTGCCCGCACCATGCTCATCGCCCAAAAACTTTACGAACATGGTTTTATCACCTATATGCGCACCGACAGCTTAAACCTCGCCGCTTCGGCCCAAGCTCAAATCGCCGGTATTATCACTAACAAATACGGTAAAGAATATGTAGAGGTCCGCAATTACAAAACCAAAAGTAAAAATGCCCAGGAAGCCCACGAAGCCATCCGCCCGACCAACGCCGCTCTTGAAACCGCCGGCGCCAACGAAGAACAGAAAAAACTCTACCGCCTTATCCGCGAACGGACTATCGCTTCGCAAATGGCCGATGCCAAACTTTCGCGCGCAAAAGTTTCCGCCAATATAAAAGAAGGCGGGATTCCGGATTTCTCGGCCACCGGCACCAGAGTTATGTTTGACGGCTGGCTGGCTTGTGATACCCGCGCCCGAGGCGAAGATGTGGAATTGCCAAAAGTAGAAATAAACGAGACACTAACCCTCAAAGATATCGTCAGCGAAGAAAAACATACCGAACCTCCGTCCCGCTACACCGAAGCTGGACTCGTTAAAGAACTTGAAAAGCGCGGCATCGGCCGGCCTTCAACTTATGCTTCAATTATAAAAACTCTTCACGATAGAAAATATGTGGAAAGAGACAACCGCTCGCTTAAACCAACCGACACCGGCGAAGTCGTCAGCACCTTCCTTGAAAAAAATTTTATGAATTATATCAGCGACTCATTTACCGCTGAAATGGAAGACGAATTGGATGATATCGCAGATGGCAAAAGAGAATATGTTAAAACCTTAAGCGATTTTTATAAGCCATTTCATCGCGATGTTAAGGCGAAAGAAAAAATAGACAAGCTCACCAATCTCGGCGAAGCGCCGAAAGAATTTAAGTGTCCTAAATGTGGCAGTCCGATGATCATCAAGCTTGGCCGTAACGGCAAGTTTTTGAGTTGTTCCCGCTATCCGGTCTGCGACGGCGCCCGCAAAATTGACGGTTCAGTCGTTGAACCGAATAAACCGATTGGCACCGACCCGACCACTGGCCTTCAAATATTTGTTATGGAGGGGAAATTTGGTCCCTATGTCCAAGTCGGCGAAAATCCTCCGAAAAGTGAGAAAGGCGGAAAACCCCGCCGGGCAAGCATTCCCAAAGAAAAAGATCCGGCTTCAGTCACAATTAACGAAGCATTAAAATATTTAAGCTTGCCTCGCGTTCTTGGCGTTCATCCGGAAACTGGCAAAGAAATCTCCGCCAACAACGGCAGATTCGGACCATACATCGTTTATAACGGAGATTTTCGTTCACTTAAAAAAGCAGACAGCGACGATGTTTATACGATTGAACTCCCCCGCGCCCTTGAAATATTAAAAGAACCCAAAAAAGTTGGCCGCCGCGCTCCCCGCGCCAAGAAAACCCCCACCGGCAATTAGTTTCAACAAAATTAAAAACCGCTGCGGCGATGACACACACAGCGGTCTATGAGAGCACCTGGAGAAACTACAACCTGACCTTGAACTTGGCGAATCCCCGAAAATATAGCTTATCTCGGTAATATTCGCCGAATGGTCCTATTGTGAAAACTCCGCCCCGAGCTCCGACCAAGAACCCGACATGCCCGCCCTCAGAAGGATATAGTTCAATGTCGGGTCCAATGCTTAATCCCAAGAAAATAGCACTGCCTGACTTGAATTCTTGTCTCGGAACATAACCGTAAATTGGACCTTCGTTAATGTTAATATAGCCAACAACTTCCCAAGATTTGTAATTGCGGATATACTGTCCGCGTGCCGAACCGGCCGTTAATTCCAAACAGAAATATCCAAACTTCTTCCCGCTTTTGCCAAGACGGGAACCCGTGCTAACTGTCAAAGTGCCTTGCTGGCGTGGCGTCAGAAAGACCGAATAGTTTCCGTAGGTCTGTTCGGGAAAGCTATCTACTTCTCCTTTGTGTTTGCCGCCAAAATTAATACTTCCGCGAGAATCAATGTAAGACATGTAATTGAATTCCAACTTTGTAGAGTAATTCCCGGTGAAAATACATTCCTTGCCAGTCAAACCGATCCATTTGCAGCTCTTTTTGGGAAAGGAGAATCCAATCCCGAACTCTTGGGCCGTCCCAAGGTTCCCTGCCGTAATCCCATATGTGAATGTGGTCAAAACCGAGTTGTCGTTCTCACTTGACTCATCAGCAAGAACAGCAGGCACGCACAGCATAGCCACCATGGATAGAATGAACACGAACACGAACAGTTTGGTTTTCATACACCCTCCTCTTGGCGTTTTTACCAAAGTTTCCTAAGTTAAGGAACTGCCGATATATTAAATCTTTCTCTTAATAATGTCAAGCCCCTATTAGGTACATTCAATAGCTTCTGACCACCCAGACATGTAAATTGCTATGTATATGGCATATACAACAAATCCAAAACTTCTTTTGGTTAGAATGGAAGCCCGTAAGGCTATCAAGATATCGAGGTTGGTCGACGAGACAAGTGGCTATGCATACCGGCTACAGTCAAAGCGTGATTGTCCAATGACAGACTCTTACAGGCAAGACCATGACAGACTCTTACAGGCAAGACCTGTAAACAGGTCTTGCCTGTTTAATTTAGCTGTTTATAGTCCAACCAATCAAATATTTCTTCGCCAAACACTTTCTTTGTTAAAAAATAATCTGGAAATACTTCTAAATTGATAATTTCTTTCTGCTTGCGAGCATGCCCAGTGTAATCCTGATAACTTGAAAATTTGTATTGTTCAATAAATGTTAGAGCATGTTTTTTATCCTTAATCCCTTCTTCTTTCCAGTTATGACATAAAAGTTTTACAGGATTCAAGTGTATATAAGAAAACAAGTATTTTAAGTAGCGGTCATCTTTTGCGTGTTCTGATTTAAATTTTCCTTCAAATAAAGTGCCTGTCCTTTCATATTTTTTATTATAATACATAGAATAACCGGTAGATAATTTTTGCATAAACTTACTGATACTTCCATTTTCAGATTGGGTTAGAAGTAAATGAAAATGATTGGGCATTAAACAATATGCGCCGATATCAACTAATTGCTCTCCGCGATTAAAATTATAAATCTCATCTCTGATAAAACACATTTTAAAATTTTCTTTTCCATTCGAAAGAAAAAGTAGCTTTATAAAACGATTATAATCCTCTTCGTCGTGGAAAATAGTTTGTTTGCTGTTACCACGATTATAAACATGGTAGAACCCGCCTGATTCAAATAATGTTTTTCGTAATGACATTTTCGTATACTATCTAAATAATTTATTACAGGCAAGACCTGTTCACAGGTCTTGCCTGTAAGTGCAAAAAAAAGTCCCCCCGCCGCGGTAAGAAAAAAAGCGTTTGAGCTTCCCCTCTTTTTAGGATAGGATTTTTATATGCTTCCCCTGCTTGAGAAAATCATAGAAAATCCAAGATATAAGAAACAGGAAAAAACCTTGATAGAAAAGGCATATTTTTTCGCGAAGACCGCCCACGGCGGACAAAAACGATTGTCCGGCGAAGAATATATCACCCACCCTCTTCACGCCGCCTATTTTCTCTCCGAATTGGGACTTGACGCAATCACTGTTGCCGCCTGTCTCCTCCACGACACCGTTGAAGACACCCGTCTTACCGCCAAAGACATTGAAAAAGAATTCGGTAAAGAAATCTCTTTTCTCGTGGATGGTGTCACCAAACTCGGCAAAATTGAATATTCCGAAAAACACGGCTTAGACCAAAAACAAAACGCCAACCGCATCAGCTCGCTCAAAAAAATGTTCTTCGCCATGGCCGACGATATCCGCGTTATTTTGATAAAACTTGCCGACCGCTATCATAATATGGAAACGCTGAAATATCATCAAAGAGAAGACCAAAAACGCATTGCCAAGGAAACGCTTGAAATCTTTGCTCCCATCGCCGCCCGCTTGGGAATGGGATACCTCAAAGGACAATTTGAAGATATGGCCTTCCCATATATTTATCCCGCCGAATATTCATGGCTAATGAAACAGGTTAAAACCAAATACGCCGACAATTTAAATTATATAGAAAGAGCCAAACCGCTCATCAAAAGAAAACTGGAGGACTCCGGCATAGAAATAATTGAGATGAATTCTAGGGTTAAACACTATTATAGTTTGTACCAGAAACTACTGCGTCGGGATATGGATTTTAACAAAATTTTTGATTTGGTCGCCATGCGGATTATTCTGCCGGACATAAAATCATGCTATGAGACCCTCGGAATAATTCATAATTTTTACAAACCCCTGCCCGGCTTGATAAAGGACTATATTTCCCTGCCCAAACCAAACGGCTATCAATCGCTTCACACCACCATTTTCTGCGAAAAAGGGAAAATAGTTGAAATTCAAATAAGAACTGCTGGGATGCACGACTACGCCGAAAACGGAATTGCCGCCCATTGGGCCTATTCGGAAAGCGGGAAAAAGAAGCCCGTTAAAACCGACACCAAAGACATCCAGTGGGTTACCCAGCTGAAAAATTTCCTGAAAGAAATAAAGACCGGCGAAGAGTTTTCCAATTTAAAAATTGATTTTTTCAAGAACAGGATTTTCGTTTTCACGCCAAAGGGAGAAGTCAAAGACCTGCCCGAAGGCGCGACGCCGGTTGATTTTGCCTACGCTATTCATACCGACCTCGGCCATGCTATCCTTGGCGCCAAAGCAAACAACAAAATAGTTCCCCTTCACTATGAATTAAAGAATGGGGATGTGGTGGAAATTTTGAAAGGCAAAAATCCCAAACCGTCTTTTGACTGGCTCAAAATAGTCAAAACCGCCGAAGCGAGAAAAAAAATAAAATCATGGTTCAGAGATTCTCCCGCGCCTCAAAATCTTCAATATGTGGCGCCGGTAAGCGCCGAAAAAAAGATTATCCCCAAACCACCCGCACGCAAACGCAAACAACAAAAAACAGCGCCTGTCTTAATATCCGAACCGGCTTGCCGTGAGTACATCGAACCGGTTATTCAGGGGCAGAGAGGGTTCCTCTATAAACTCGCCAAATGCTGCAATCCGACTCCGGACAAAACAATTAAGGGATATATGACGCTCAACCGCGGCGTTTCCGTTCACCTATCATCCTGCTCAAATATAAAAAGCGCCCAAGAAACAAGAATCCTAAGTGCTCATTGGCCGATAGAAAAATCCGAGAAATAAATTTTAATCAATAATTGATTTCGCCCTTCGACCACGCTCAGGGCGAAAAGTATTATTAATTAGTCAATAATACTTTTCGCGATTTTGTTAAGTTCTTCAAGATTGGCGAATTTGATGATGATTCTACCGCTGCCCGATGCCGCCTTGATTAACACCGGCGCCGCCAATGTCTCGCCCAAATTTTTCTCCAACTCAATAAACTTGTTTTCTTTTTTGGCTACCGGCTTAGATGATTTGACCGCCGAAGCGATGCCCTCAACTTCTCTTGAAGATATTCCGCCGGCAAGAATTTGGTTATACATTTCTCTCTGTTTTTTCTCATCGGCAAATGCAAGCAAAGCGCGGGCGTGGGCGCGGGATATCTTTTCTGTCCTGACAGCTTGTCTCATATCTTGCGGCAAATTGAGCAATCTGATGGCATTAGCCACCACTTCTCGGGATTTAGAAACTTTTTCGGCAATTTCTTTTTGAGTAAGGCCAAAATCTTTGGCAAGCCGTTCATACGCTTCGGCTTCTTCAACCGGATTCAAGTCTTTCCTCTGAAGATTTTCCACCAGCGCCACCTCAAGACGGGTCTTTTTCTCTTCAAAATCATCTCGGATAATAACCGGCACATGGGGCAGTCCGGCTATCTTGGAAGCCCGCCAGCGTCTCTCGCCGGCAATCAGATTGTAAGAAACATCCAACCCCCGCAATGTTTCGGTTTCCACTTTGGAAACAAGCAAGGGCTGAAGCACTCCGTATTTCTTGATTGATTTGGCAAGCTCCTCAATCCCCTTTTCGTCAAAATCACGCCTCGGCTGTTCGGCATTCGGTTTGATCTTGTTTACTTCAACATAAAAAACATTCTCCTTCAGAGATTCCGGCTTTACCATTCGCGAGGCTGGTATTAACGACCCCAGTCCTTTTCCCAAACCGAAGAACTTTTTCATAATATTAGTTGAAGGTTCATCAAGTTCTTAAGGTTTATAAAGTTCTTTATAAACTTGATGGACTTTATAACTTTTAACTAAGCCGTATAACTTCTTCCGCCAATTGCCTATATGCCTTGGCTGCTTTGGAATCCGGATCAAACTGTAAAATCGTTTTACCGAAACTCGGCGATTCTGCCAGCGATACTGTCCTTGGTATTATAGCATTGAAAACTCTGCCAGGGAAATTCTTGCTCACTTCGTTAACAACCTGATGCGCTAATTGATTTCTTCTATCAAACATCGTGAGTAAAACACCCAATACTTGTAAATCAGAATTTAAACCATTCCTTACCAGTTCAATGGTATTTAAAAGCTGGCTTAATCCCTCAAGTGCGTAGTATTCGCACTGAACTGGAATGACAACTCTTTCTGACGCAGTAAGAGCATTGATAGTCAAAAGGCCCAGCGAAGGCGGACAATCTATCAGAATATAGTCATAATTGGTGCGAATTGAATCCAAAACTCTTTTTAAACGGGTTTCTCTTTCTTCCATAGTCACCAATTCCACCGTCGCTCCAGCTAAGCTCTGCGCCGCCGGTAAAATATCAAAACCGAACAAAGATGTTTTGCGGATTGCTAAACTAGGGTTAAGATCGCTAATTAAAGAATGATAAACATTGGAACCATTGTCGGCGACATGGACGCCAAGACCGATGGTAGCGTTGGCCTGAGAATCCAAGTCAACAAGCAAAACATATTTGCCGAGAGCGGCAAGATAGGCCGCCAAATTTATTGTGGTGGTAGTCTTCCCAACTCCGCCCTTTTGATTGCAGACGCTTATGATGCGAGCCATAATAATTTAATTTTATACCACTCAAAATAAATTACAATCCCGTTGAAACCAATGTAAAAAAGTGTTAATATGATATTTGTATAAATAAGCCCGAGTGGCGGAATTGGCATACGCGCACGACTCAAAATCGTGTGTCCTTACGGACTTGTGGGTTCAACTCCCACCTCGGGCACCATGTTGGAAAAGTCAAAGGTTCAGATGTCGCCTCGCGGAGTTTATCCTGACGAAGGAAGGACTCGGCCACCAAATCGTATGGAGTTTTCGGGGCAAAAAGAAATTCCCGATTCCGTTAGAAGCAGAAAAGAAAAATTTTAATCATTTGATTTTTGTTCTCCAAGAAACGGCACTTGCCGCTTCTTGACTTTTATGGTCTGATATGATTTCCTTGAATGAAATCTAGGATAGTGCTTAGATGGGAATACACAGTTCCCTGAAAGGAGGAATACCAATGATGACGGCAGAAAACTCTGGAATCGACCGCAGAATCGACCGCCTTGCAGAAGCGACGGGCGGAAGGCTTCGCTGGAACGATCCGGACATGGACGACTTCGAGAAGGGCTGGGAGGATTTTCCCCTCGGTACTCCATGGACGACTTCGAGAAGGGCTGGGAGGATTTTCCCCTCGGTACTCGCGTCGAGGTCAGAACAACGAACGACATCTGGCGGAAGGGCACGATCGTCGAGACGATCCGCGAGAACAACCGAGAAATCTCGGTCGAGTGTGATGAGAAGTGGCACGACGACATGGGGTTCTATGGAGGTCGTGGCGCAACCGTCATGGTCTACATGAACTCTCGGCGCGGCATTCTCTCGAACCTTCGCAAGATCGACGAACCCAGTCGCGAAGTCGTGATCCCTCGTCGCGAGCCGGTCAAGCTCGAAGGCAAGCAAGCGGAGCTCCTCAAGATCGCCGAGCTCGCTGTTCAGCACTCCGGTGGCCGTCTTCGCCTCGCGTTCAACGAGGAAGACGAAAGCGAGGATTTCGTCGGTGGTGCCGCGCGCTTTCTCAAGCTCGACGGAAAGCGTCTCGGTCGCGACATCGAGCTCTACGGCTTCATGGGCGATGACATCGTCGGCTGGCAGCAGACCCTCGCGATGTTTCTCGAAGAGATTATTTTTCCGCTCAAGAGTGAGCTCGCCGAGAGCTACGCCAAGGCGGGTGAAGCACTTCGTACGCTCGGCGAATCGGTCTACCCAGAGAACATTCTCCAGCAATGGCGCGACCTGTTCTAGGAACATGTCAAGTCGGGCTCAACGGAGCGGGCAAGAGAAATCTTCCCGCTCCTTTTTTATAATTCAAAGAGCAAAGAATTTGCCGCCGATACTGAAATTCGTTAGAATTTCAGTAATCCGAATGCCGCCAACCTTCGACAAGCTCAGGTCAAGAAGAAAAACTTGATTTGCCAACTGGCGAATGTCAGTCGTGCGGCTCACTTCGACTTCCTTCGACAAGACTCAGGACGAGTCGCTCAGTACAAGCCGCCGCCTTTCCTGATTTTCACGGGGGGATTTCCTCGCCCCGAGCCCGTCGAGGGGCGAAAGCGGTTCGAACTAATTCAAGAATACTGCACCAATAGGAAACTTAACGGCTTTTTCAAAGCCAGAAGGTGGGACGCGCGAAGCGCGTCCCACATCATTTGTTTTGAAAATAGGCGCGAGCTTGGTACAATTACAATAAAGACACCGAGATCACAAAACCATCTCATATTTCGTTATATATTATGTACAGTGATAAACCGGAAAAAGACCCAAAACAACTTATGCAGCTCGCCAAAAACGGCGATACCGAGGCATTCGGCCAGCTTTATGAATTGTACTTCAAGCCGGTCTACCGCTATATTTATTTAAGAACAAAAAGCAAAGAAGAAGCCGAGGATTTGAGCCAAGTAGTTTTTATAAAAATTTTTAAATCAATCGGCGGATTTCAAGAACAAAACAAACAGCCGCTCGCTTACTTTTTCACAATCGCCCGAAATACAGTTATAGACCACTGGCGAAAAAAGAAAGATATTTTGACTGACAAACCGCCGGAAACGCTGTCCGCCGAGTCATTCGAAAATCCCCAACACCTTATTGACCAAAAATCAACGGCTCAAGCAGTTTATCAAGCAATTGAAAATCTTACCGAAGAACAGCAGGAAGTGATCATCTTAAAATTCATAAACGACCTGTCTACGACCGAAATCGCAAAAATTTTAGACAAAAAGGAAGATGCGGTAAGACAAACGCAATGCCGGGCCTTAAAAATTCTTAAACAGTATTTTAAAGAATATGGAATATAACGAACAAACGGAAAAAATAATAATCAAAGCGCTGGAACTTTTGGAAAAGGGCGAACCGATACCTAAAATTTTAAATTTACTTGCCCCGAGCGGAGTCGAGGGGTTTCCCGAAAATAAAAACGAGCTTGAAGAATTATTTCAAACTCTGACAACCGTTCAAACGGCCAAACACGCGATTCATCCGCCCAAAAAACTGCTTTATAAAATAATTTCTCAAATTCCCGACGAACGAACCGAACATCAAGAAAATCACTCGCCCTCTTTCGGATTTGCGCCTTGGTTTAAATTTGCCGTTCCCGTCGCCATGATCGCCGTACTTGTATCCGTATTTTACTCCAAATTATTACCAGAAGAATCCCAAAAAACAGCCGAGCTAACAACAACGCCGGCACCCGCCGTCTCCGCGCCGGCAATTACCGACAAAGAAAAAAACAAAACAACTTCTCCTTCGCCCGAACCGACAAGTTTAGCCACTGACAACCTTGACGCCTTAATTGACGAAGCAATCGCCTTGGCCGACAATCAGCAATTTGCCCAAAATGAAGATGCCGATGCTTCGTTTATAAATTCAGACGACCAGGCGCTGGATGACCTTGGTCAATATTACAATGAAGAAGAATTATAAAAAAATAATCGCCCTCGGAGCCGCATTTGCCGTTATTGCAACCGGCACTTTTTCCGACAGCGCTTTTGCCGTGGTCAGACCTAATTTTTGCGCCAACCTGAATCAGGCTGTTTCTTTGTTAGATCAAAGAATAATTACCCGTGAAGGAGTTCTTAAAACTCGCCAAAATGAAAGACTGCAAAATTTAAAAAACAGCCGCAATTTGCGGGATGCCAAATTGACGGAATTAAAACAAAATGTCATAACCGGCCTTGCTCCCGCTTATTCCAAAATGGAAGCCCTGGCCAAAACCGAAGGACAAAAAACTGCCGTAAATAATTTTAAAATCGTAATGGAAAACGCCGTCAGCGCCCGTAAAAACACCGTCAGCGCCGCCGCCTCGGATTATCGGCAAGAAATAGACCGCATCATCGCTTTAAGAAATTCGGCGATTGATACCGCCGTGCGAAATTTTAAAAATTCCAATCAGGCGGCGGTTAAAAAAGCCAAAATGGATTGCGTGGCCGAAGTAAGACCGTTAATCGCGCGGACAACTTTTGTTGCAAGCGTCAGAACTGCCAAATCAAACTTAATGTCCGACAAGCAAAAAATCGGAATTCCGACTCCACTTGTTAAATCAGCTTCGGCCAACTACAAAAACGCTCTCACCAAAGCAAATCAGGATTTTAAAACCGCGGCCGAAAAAGCTCGCATTGACCTAAAGGTGTCTTTCGGAAAATAACAGCATGTCACAGTCAGCCCGCATTGGCCGTTATATTATATACTATAGAACCGCCAAATGACGGTTTTCTTCCGAAATGCCTTAGCATAAGGGTCGACGAAGGTACTAATTAACATTTATTAAATTAAATTATATGAAGAAAATTTTATTTGCGTTTGTTCTTGCTGCGATGAGTTTGGGAATGTTTGGTTTTGCTTCTGCCGATGTTACTCCAACACCCGCCCCGACACCAGGCTTAGTCTGCATGCAAAATGCGATAGCCAAAAGAGACGGTTCCATAATTACTGCTTTCGGCAAGTTTTCAACTGCCATAACCACAGCGCTTAATGCTAGGAAAAATGATTTAATCGCCGCTTGGGGAGTCAACAACACAAAAGAACGAAGACGAGCCATTAAGGCCTCTTGGAATGCTTTTGGCAAATCCAACAAGGATGCAAGAGTTGTTTTAAGGAACGAGAGAAATTCTGCCTGGAACCAGTTTAAGGTCGACGCCAAGGTATGCCGAATCACCAATATCGGCGCAGAAGGAGAAAAAATGGGCAACAAGAATCTCTAATTTTAAAGCCCAGTAAATACAAAGGGAACCATTGCAACCGCAATGGTTCCCTTTGTTACTCTTTGTTACTTTGCAAAGATTATCCAAAAAAATGATAGAACAGATTACCTTAAAAAACTTATCTTCCTAATTGCGCCTCGAAAGGCGCTTTTTGTTATTAAAAACTGAATTAATAATCCGGATAATATACCGACAACAAAACCACTAACAATATCATACGGCCAATGGACTCCCGCAAAAACTCTAGCAAAACCGATAAGTCCGGCCAAAACAAAATATATGACACCAAGCTTTTTATTATATAAATATACTCCCGCCGCAAGAGCGAAAAAAAATGTCGCGTGGCCGGAAGGAAAAGACGAGGTTACATCATGGTCTATCAGTTTATTGATGTTATCAAAAACCATAAACGGCCGTGGATGTTCATAAAAAAATCTGATTGTGGTAACGAAGATACCGCGTCCGATTATGGCTGAGCCAATAGAAACCACTGCCAGATTTAAATATTTTCTACGATTGGCAACAAAAAGAATTATAATCCCAAGCACCAACAAATAACCCAGCCATTCAGCCGAAAAAATCATAAACTTATCTAGCCAATAATTATCCCCGGATAAAGAATAAATTTTCCAAAAAAGAGTTGTATTCATGAGTTTAATTCTACCAAATTTTTTAGAACCGACACAACTACCAACGGCCCTATTCCGCCGGGAACAGGAGTGATATGCCGGCATTTCGGAGAAACAGAAGCAAAATCAACATCCCCCATCGTTTGACCATCTTTTTTACCGTAACCAAAATCAAAAACAGAAACATCGCCCTTGACCATATCACCGGTAATTAAATTCGGCTTACCGACACCCGAAACAATTATATCGGCCTTGATAGAATATTGCTTGGGTTCCATTGTAAATTCATCAATTTCAAAAACTTCAGCGCCGACACTTTTTAACCAATAGACGGTTGGTTTACCAATAAGCAGTCCCTGTCCGAAAACAGCCGCTTTTTTATTTTTAGGATCTAGACCGATTTTATTCATAACAATCCTCAGCGCCCCTACTGCCGGCGGTAAAACGCTAAAATTGCCGGCATAGAACTTTTTCTGCGCTTCTGACGACAAAACATCAACATCTTTTTCAATTGCGACAGAATCAAGAATTTCTTGCTGGTTGATATGCTTTGGAAGCGGCAACTCCACTAAAAGTCCGCTAACCTCACCTAAATTACAGATTTGTTTTATCTTTTCGGATAATTCGCCTGTTTCAATATCTTCCGGAAAATTAAAATATTTAAAATTAATACCGGCTTTTTCAGACGCCTTGGCTTTTAGGTCCACAAACTTTTTTAAAGCCGAATCGTCGCCCACCAAAACAGCGCCCAAAACCAACTTCCGGTGTTGGACAAAAACTTTTTCTCTAATTTCTTCTAAAATTTTATCGGCAATTATCTTACCCTTTATAATCATAATTTAAAGGGGCCCCATCCTACGCGATTAACGCAAAGAAAGGGGCCAAAACTTACTTTATCTCTCTTACAAATACGCCGCGAACTTTAAGAAACTCCTGAGCCTCACGCCAAGAAACCTTTCGCCACGGCTCATCGGGATGATTACGGATATAAAAATCATGATGCTGATAAATCGGCTTGATGCACGGCACGCAGCGCGGGCAATAGGTTTTATCGTCAGAATAGAAATAAGTCAGTAGAACCTCATAGCCATTTTTATCGGCAAGAAGACGGACTTTGTCGCCGTTTACTTCGTTGACGAAAAAATAAGTCATCACGGTTTGCTTTTTGCTAGATTCGTCCAGATAAACATAGTGGAATCTCTGGACCCTATTGCAATAACTGTGCTGGCCGTTGTATCCCTCAATGGAACGCCACTTCAAATAATTGGGCAATTCTTTGGCAAATCCCCCCGTCAAACCGAACGACAAACAAATGACGGCTAAAATAACCAATTTCTTAATCATCTTGTCCTCCCGCTTAGAATGATAGGAACTGACTATATATTATACCAACCGGCTCACCCGTCAAGTTTAAAAATATTAAATTTAGAATTCTAATAATTTTAACAACTGTTCCGGTTTGGAAGGGCCGACCCGCAGAATTTTCGGCTGCCACGGATTGGTCAAATCCAAAACCGTTGACGGTTCGGATTTGGGCAGAACTCCGGCGTCAATTATCAAATCCGGCCTCTCGTCCCGTTCTTCAAAAAGCGCAATTATTTTATTTATGTCGTTAGTCGGTTCTTCGCCTGAAATATTTGCCGAAGTTGAAATTAAAGGATAGCCGAATCGCCCCAAAAGCTTATCAACAAAAACATAGTCAGCAATACGCATGCCGATATTTCTGGTTCCCGCGCTTACTATCATGGGTACGATATTTTTCTTCGGCAGAATTGCCGTCACCTTCCCCGCCACAAAGAAATCACCGCCGGCGGTTGCCGCGGCAGAAACCATCGGCCAAACCTTGCTTAAAATTACTTCCATACCTTGTTCAATATAAGCAAGCTCTTTCGCCCAAATCATATTTTTTATGATTATCGGAAGCGGTTTTGAGAAACTTCTGTTCTTTATTTTAAAAATCTTTTCAGCCGCTTTTTCGTCCAAAGCGTTGGCGCCCAAACCATAAAGAGTGTCCGTGGGATAAACAACGGTTCCGCCGGAACTTAAAACCGCAACCGCCTCGGCGATTGCGGTTGAATAATCTTTATTCAAATCAACCCTGATTATTTCCATTATTCAGTAGCCGGAGCGGTTTCTTCTTTAGTTTCAACTACTTCGGCTGTTTCTGTTTTTACTTCTGCTTCTTCCGCTTTAACTTCGGTCTTTTCTTCTGTTTTGGCTTCTTCCATCCTGGTCTTCGGCTTTGAGTTTTGCGTTTTAAGTTCTCCCTGTTTGGTTTCTTTCTTGTGTTTCGGCTTCCAGCTCTCCATCTTGGGTTTATCCCAAACTTTGTAATTTACCATCAGATTGTTCACTGTCGGGGAAATTTGCGCCCCGTTACCCATCCAATATTCAACCCTGTCTTTCTTGACATTAAAGACCTTTTTGTGGGGGTCGTACGAACCTAAAAGCTCCAAAAACTTGCCTTTTGGTTTTTTGGTATGTTCAACAACCACGACCCTGAAATAGGCCTGGCCGCGTTTCCCCACTCTTTGTAATCTCACTTTTAGCATTGCATCATGATAACAAGCATTGTTTAAAAAAGCAATATATCAAAATTTGCAATTTTTAATTTTCATTGAATTTTGAATTTATAATTTTTAAACATTGAAAATTAGAAATTGATTCGAAATTTGAAATTAGTAATTGGAAATTAATAAACAAAAATCCCCTTAATCGGGGACTTCTTTTTCTACAAGTTGGTCTTTTGTCACAAGAATAGCACTGGGACCACAGAATGCCCATGAAGGATTATTAACAAATGCGGTCATTCCGTCAGTTCTTTCCATCACAATATGTACCTTGATTAATCTGTTTTTCTCGTCAACTTCTCCTTCCCACAAAAAACCTGAATATGACCGCCTATTGCCGTCCGTGACATAAAAAGTTCGCTCGGAAGGAAACATTCCCGGCCCAATTTTGTCGCATTTCAGCCAATATTCCTTAGCCATTTTCTTCTCCTTTTTTGTAAATGAGCTTAAAATAAATTAAAACAAAAAACCAAAGAAAAAACAATGCTAAATTATTTTGCTATCTTGTTATCTTGATAGCTTGTTATATTATTAAGAATTCAATCAACAAGATAATAATTAACAATAAATTAAAATTACGGAGAGGCCGCACCCCTTAAAGTAACTTTCGCAGTCCCTCACCAGTTTCTTAATAGAAACTGGTGAGGGACGAGAATGTAGATAGTGATTTCTCGCTGGAAGAAATCAACTATCGGTACTTTAAGGGGTGTGGCCTCGAAGGAATGGAAGCTTACCACCCCCTCTTCTTCAGCGCATCTTCCGCGGCCATTTGCTGAGCTTCCTGTTTTGATGGTCCCTGACCAACACCGGCCATTTCTTTTTCCAAAAAAACTCCGATTTTAAAATTGCGGGCGTGATCCGGCCCCCACTCTTCCAAAACCTCGTACGACGGCGTTATGCCGACTTTATCCTGGGCTTGTTCCTGGAACAAGCTCTTTGCGTCGCGGTACAGTCGGCCTTCAATAATCCTCGGCAGTTCTTTCAAAACAAACTTTTCAATGAATTTGGCAGCCGGCTCATACCCCCCGTCTAAATAAATCGCGCCGATCAACGCCTCTATCGCATTGGCTAAAATATATTGCCTTGCCCGTCCGGTATCTTTGGCCTCCCCGCGAGATAAAAGCATAAAATCATTGAGATCAAATTCTTTGGTAATTTGCGACAGCATAATGGCGTTAACCAAAGCCGCCCGCCAATTAGTCATTTCCCCTTCGGGATTTGGAAAATTTTTGTAGAGATACTCCGTAACCACCAGCTCCAAAACGGCATCTCCCAAAAATTCCAGACGCTCATTTTGGTCAAGACGCCACTTGGGATTTTCGTTTAAATAAGACCGGTGAGTGAGGGCTTGGAGCAAAAGGTCTTTATTCTTAAAATCGTAACCTATGTTTTTTTCTAACGAAGAAAGATTTTCATTTGACATAAAAATTTTGATATCTTGTTATTCTTCCGGTTTTTCTTCTTCCGACGCTTCCAATACCTCAGATGATTCAGGTATAATTTCTTCATCAGTTTTCTCTTTCTTTTTCGGTTCGTCATCTTTGCCCGGCTCGCCTATTTCCCGATATACCGTCCCCAATACGCCGTTGACAAACTTACCGGAAGATTCTCCGCCAAATGATTTGGCCAGTTCAATGGCTTCGTTAATGGCAACCTTGGGTGGCACCTCTTCCCTGTTCCCGAATAACAGTTCGTACAGACCGACCCTCAAAACATTGCGATCAACGACGGCAATCTGCTCCAGCGGCCATTGCGGCGCCGCTTTTTCAATAATTTTATCAATTTCCTTCAAATGTTCCGTCACCCCGTCGGCAAGCTGATAAATAAACGACGGGTCTTCCAACCCGGCTGCAAATTCTTTAGTGTTTCTTTCCAAAATTTCCTTCAGCGAATCTTTTTTCTTGCCTCTAAAATCCCATTCGTAAAGGGATTGCATTGTTATTGATCGTGAAAGATGTCGTGAGGCCAAAAGTCAGCTTGTTAACTTGTTAGCCTGCTATCTTGCTAAAAAATTATAACAAGATAACAACGAAACAAGATAACAATTATTTTGTCTTGTGTTGTTGTTTCTCCTTTTTCTTGAGTTCTTTCGCCAAAACATTAACAACCTCTTTGCCTTTGTAATATCCGCAAAACTTGCAAACGACATGAGGAATTATCATTTTTTTGCAATGCGAACATTGGAATAAAATTGTCGGCTTTAAAGCAAGATGGCTTCTGCGCCTCTTTTGCTTGCCTTTGGCCATGTGGTGTCGCGGTACTGCCATTTTTGTGTGGGGCTTTTGCCTTGAATTCAGCCAAGTCGGCTGTGTTCTAAATTTATAAATCTGTTTGAAAAATGATAACATAAAGCTCAATTTTTTGCAAAAGAAAGGCCCCGCCAACGGCGGGGCCAAGGGTACAAGAAAAAAGTGAGAAGAGCTAAAGAGAAACTGCCTGACGAGAACGAAAAAAACTACTGCAATCTCTAGACCCAGTCCAACCCACGCTCACCGCGGCGCAACAATAGTCATCGCCCTCATCCCATTTGACACACGGGACACCGCCACCGATAANGCCAACGGAGTACCGCGATCCCGAACAGAGTGTCCAGTTTAGGATGTCTAAGTGTTTGCCCGTCTTCCAATGATAGAAAAGCTCCAGCAACAGCCTTTCTTCCGGCGTAATGCCAGAAATGCCTGCCTTTTTCAGATTATCAGCCGACTTATTTTTCAGTTCTTCGTCGGCTTCTACTCTGTCACGAAACCAGACGGCATAGGAGCCATCTTTGGCAGTACGTTCAGAATTGACGATTTCGTCCAAACTCTGATCAGTGTATTTCCACGTCTTGAACCGCTCTTTACATTTATCAAAGAGCTGTTGGGGAGTCATGCCCTCAAGCACAATGACTAGCAAATTGAAGCCCTGTCTCTTGGCTGGGATTTTGATGCGGGAGAAATTGGCATTGATACCAAAGACTTCGAAATAAAATCTCTCCCATTCAGCCAGATGATTCTCAACGGTTCCGAAAGGGTTCTGACGATTGGTGAATCTTTCTAGCTCGCATTCGGTGATTCCACCGGACTTAAGTTTTAGGATAAGATCCGCCAGCATGCCAAGCGTTGCGCCCGACACGCCACCGACTACTTGTTTTGCCATAGCCAGTTCTCCTGTGTTTTCAAAGAGCGGAATTGCTCCTTGGAAGCCCTTATCTGAGCTTCAACTCTTGCATGATTATACAAGATAAATTAATTTAAGTCAAATTTATTCAACTTATCAACAAAGCAATGCCATTGAGCAAAAAACTACCAATGTTAGAATGAGGATATGATAACCGTGATTACACAATTTTAAGTTCGTAATCGCGGTATTTAATTTTCAAAATTTTAACGGCCAAATTACTAATGACTAATTTTATACACCTTCACACGCATAGCCACTATTCTCTTTTGGACGGCCTGTCCAAGATTGATGACATGGTCAAACTGGCAAAAGAACACGGAATGACCGCAATAGGTTTGACCGATCACGGAGCAATGTACGGGGTCATTGATTTTTATACCGCCTGCGTCAAAAACGGCATCAAGCCCATCATCGGGGTTGAAGTCTATGTCGCCAACCGTTCTCATTTGCAAAAAGAACCTCACATTGACAACAAACGCTACCATCTCACCCTGTTGGCAAAAAACAATATCGGCTATCAAAACCTCATCAAGCTCACCACTGCCGCTCATCTTGAAGGATATTATTACAAACCCCGCGTTGATAAAGAACTGCTCCGCGCCCATGCCGAAGGACTTATCGCTCTTTCCGGCTGTCCGGGCGGAGAGCTTGGCCGGGCTATTCAATCAGGAAACAAGACCGCCGCCGAAGAAGTAATCCGCGAGTATCAAAGCATCTTCGGTCCCGAGAACTATTATCTGGAAATAATGCATCATCCCGATGTGGAATTTTTTCAGGAATGGAGAAGCGCCCTGATTGAGTTTTCCCGCAAACTGAACATTCCTTTGATAGCCACCCAAGACTCTCATTATCTACGCCCCGACGATGCCGTTGCCCACAAAACCTTAGTCGCCATTTCCACCAACACCGATATCGGAGACACCGCTATTTTTTCAGGCAAAGGAGAATATCATTTTATTTCCACCGAAGAAGCTCTTGAGCGATTCAAAGATATTCCGGAAGCGGTAGAAAACACGGAAAAAATCGCCGAGCGATGCAATGTTAACCTTACTCTCGGCAAATTTATTTTTCCCGATTTCGCCCTTGAACCGGGCAAAACAGCCGATCAAATGCTTGATGAATTAACTTTAAACGGAGCCGTAGAACGAGGCCTTCACCAAGACCAGGAAGTTGAAAAACGCCGGCAATACGAACTTGAGGTCATAAAAAACAAAAACTACGCCCCATATTTTCTTGTAGTCGCCGATTTGCTTCGCTTCGCCCACGAATCAAAGATTTATACTACCGTCCGAGGTTCAGGCGCTGGCTCGCTTGTCGCTTTCCTTTCAGGCATCACCAATGTGAATCCCATTGAATTCCAACTTCCGTTTGAGAGGTTTTTAAATCCATTCCGCCCCTCCGCTCCCGATTTTGATATGGATTTTGCCGACAACCGAAGGCAGGAAGTCATTGAATATGCGAAGAAAAAGTACGGCGCCGACAAGGTCGCTCAAATCGGCACCTTCGGCACGATGATGGCCCGTGGAGCCGTTCGCGATGTCGCCCGCGCCATGGGCAAGCCTTACGAAACCGGCGACCGCATCGCCAAACTTATTCCCATGGGTTCCCAAGGATTTCCCATGTCCATAAACCGCGCCATGGAACTTGAGCCCGAATTAAAAAATATTTACGAGCGCGATTCGGAAGCCCGCCAAATTCTTGATGTCGCCAAAAAACTTGAAGGCACCATCCGCCATGTTTCAGTTCATGCCGCCGGCGTTGTTATCGCCCCCAAACCGTTGGTTGAATATGTTCCCATCCAGTTTGATCCGAAAAGCGAAACCAATATTATCACTCAATACGATATGTACACCGTCGGCGAAGACGGCATCGGACTCACCAAACTTGATTTTTTGGGCATCCGCAATTTGGCTATTTTGGAAAACGCCGTCCACTTGGTCAAACAGCATAGAAATATAGATATTGATATAGAAAAAATTCCTTTTGACGACAAAAAAACATTCGCAATGCTTGCTAAGGGAGAAACCGAGGGATTATTCCAATTAAACGGCGCGGGCATGACCAAGCATCTTGTAGATCTTAAACCGACTACTATCCACGATATCAACGCCATGGTCGCTCTTTACCGTCCGGGACCGATGAACAATATTCCCGAGTATATCGCCCGCAAACAAGGCCGCAGTTCCATTAAATATTTTCATCCTAAAGCGGAAAGTTTTCTTGCCAAATCATATGGTATTTTGGTTTATCAAGACGACCTTCTGTTTACGGCAATGGAATTAGCCGGTTACAATTGGGAAACGGTTGATAAATTCCGAAAGGCGGTCGGCAAAAAAATTCCGGTTGAAATGGCTAAACAGCATAAAATTTTCGTTGAGGGCTGCCAAACCCACAGTGGAATGTCCGAAAAACAAGCGGAGCAAATTTGGAATTTGTTTGAGCCGTTCCAGGGATACGGTTTCAACAAGGCCCATGCCGCCTGCTACGGCCGGGTCGCCTACCAAACCGCCTATATGAAAGCCAATTATCCAGCCGACTATATGTGCGCCGTCCTCACGGCTGAAGCTGGCGATACGGAAAAAATTGCCGAGATAATCACCGAATGTCAGCGAATGGGCATTCCGGTACTGTCGCCTGACATTAACAGCTCTTTCAAGGATTTTACGGTTATCAAAAATCAACAATCGGCAATTAACAATCAACAATCGGCCGACCAAATCCGTTTCGGTCTTCTGACTATTAAAAATCTCGGGGAAGGTGTCGCCGACGCCATTATCGCCGAACGGGAAACCTGCGGACCGTTCAAAAATATTGATGATTTCGTTTCCCGTTCGCCTATTAAAATTTTGAACAAGAAGTCGCTGGAGTCGCTGATAAAATGCGGCGCCATGGATGCCTTCGGAGAACGCAACTCGTTTTTGTTTAATCTTGAAACCATTCTCGCTTTCGCCAGAAATAAAGAAAAAAACGCCAACAGCGGACAAGTAAGTTTGTTTGGCAATACTGAGACCGCCTTGCCGGCTCTGCGTCTCGCATCGGCCGTTCCGGCTCTGCCTTGGGAAAAATTAATGTGGGAAAAAGAACTGTTGGGGCTTTTCGTGTCCGACCATCCGCTTAACAGTTATCAGCAACAGCTAAAACTGGAAAATGTAATTCAAATAAAAGATGTTTCGGCGCATTCCGGTTCCGTAAGAGTGGGCGGAGTTATCACCAAAATTCAAAAAATTATGACCAAAACGGGTCGGCCGATGATTTTCTCCTGGGTTGAGGACCTTACTTCCAAAATTGAAGTGGTCGTTTTCCCCAATGTTTTGGAAAAAAACCCCGAGGCGTGGAAAGAAAACAGCATCATTGTCGCCCGCGGCAAAATAAACGACCGCGATGGCGCCCTCAAACTCCTCTGCGATGATGTAAAAACTCTCGCCTCAATGGCGTAATGGCATAGTTGCTGTAAAAAATAATAAAAATAATCGGATGACATGTTTTTCGGGCACGACATAAATCTCTACTGAGATTTTGTCTTTAACTCGGGCCGTCGCCCTCCGTAAATCCCTTAAAACATGCCATCCGATTATTTTTATTTAGCAAGCAAACGGATGAGTCTTTGAGCGGGTTTTGAGGTCGAAAGCGCGAAGACCCCCAATTTCTGAATTGGGGGCTCGAAGAGCCTCATCCTTGAGCGAGCCACGCTGGGGCGAGCGAGAAAAGCGAAAAGATTGCATCCGCTGGCGTAGGTAAAAACGAAGCGGGAGTTTTAATTTTGATTTTTATTGTCGTTTTGCTATCATTAATTAATTATCAAATGGAAAAATACTCAATCAACACAATCCGCCATACTCTCGCCCATGTGATGGCTTACGCCGTCAAACAAATGTTTCCCGAAACAAAATTCGGCATCGGACCGGTTATTGAAGACGGATTTTATTATGATTTTGACACCGAACATTCATTCAGCGACAAAGATTTTGCCGAAATAGAAAAACGGATGCGCAAAATAATTGCCGACAAACTGCCGGTTGAGCATTTGTTCATGCCGGTTGATGAGGCCATTTTCGTATTCAAAAAAAACAAACAGAAATACAAAGCGGAAATTTTGGAAGAAATCAAAAGGGGTGAAAGGCCGGCCGAAGCCGAGGAAGATTTGAACAAGGAAAAAAACGGCCAAATCAGTTTTTACAAAATAGGAGAATTTATTGACCTTTGCAAAGGGCCTCATGTTTCAAACACCGGCGACTTACCCGAAGATGGATTCAAACTATCCCGCGTCGCCGGCGCTTACTGGCACGGAAGCGAGAAAAACCCCCAGCTTCAGAGAATCTACGCCCTCGCTTTTGAAACCAAAAAAGAACTGACCGATTACGAGACAATGCTTGAAGAGGCCAAGAAGCGCGACCACCGCAAACTCGGCAAAGAACTTGAACTTTTTACCATTATAGACGAGATCGGGCCCGGCCTGCCGTTATTTTATCCCAAAGGCACAATTTTGAGGCGAATTGTTGAAAATTTTATAACCGAAGTCCAGGAAAAACGCGGCTATACGCCTATTTGGATTCCCCATATCACCAAAAGCGAACTTTACAAAATTTCCGGCCACTTGGACAAATACGACGCCATGTATCCGCCGATGAAATTAAAAGACGAGGCGGATTATTACCTGAAACCGATGAACTGCCCGCATTTTATGATGCTTTACAAGTCGCTCCAGCACTCTTATCGGGAACTGCCCATCCGTTTCGTTTGCACCACTACCAATTACCGCTACGAAAAATCCGGCGAATTATCGGGCCTGACCCGCGTTCGTTCGCTCACTCAAGATGATTGCCATGTTTTCGCGGCGCCGGAACAAGTGGAATCTGAAATAGAGTTGATGCTGGATATGGTAGAGGAAGTTTACAATGTTTTTGGATTTAAGGATTTTTGGGTGCGCATTTCCACTCACGACCCCAAGAACCGAGAAAAATACATCGGCGACCCGAAAATTTGGGAAAAATCGGAAGCGGTTTTGACGAATGTAATTAAAAAACGCGGATGGAAATACGATATCGGTATCGGCGAAGCAGCTTTCTATGGGCCCAAGCTGGATTTTATTTTCAAAGATGTCATCGGCCGCCAATGGCAGCTTTCCACCATCCAATTAGACATGAATCTGCCCGAAAGATTTGATTTGGAATATGCAACCCAAGACAACACCAAAGCAAGGCCGATTGTCATTCACCGCGCCATACTCGGCTCCACCGAAAGATTTCTCGGAATTTTGATAGAACATTTTGCCGGAGCATTTCCGCTTTGGCTAGCGCCGGTACAGGTTGCGATTCTGCCCATTTCCGACAAACAAAATGATTTTGCCAATAAAGTGTTAAAATCCCTCACCGAAGCCGGCATCCGAGCCGAAGCAAACACCCTTAACGAAACCCTCGGCCGCAAAATCAGGGATGCGGAATTAAAGAAAATCCCCTACCTTGCCGTCATCGGCGATAAAGAAATCGTCGCCAACGCCATCGCCGTCCGCCAACGAGGCAAAGGCGACATCGGCCAGATAAAACTGGAAAAATTCATAGAACAACTCCAAGAAGAAATTTCTTCCAAGAAATGAATCTTTCTCGCTTGCTAAAAACACAAAAGTCCCTCACCAGTTTTTATAAAAACTGGTGAGGGACTTTTTACGGGGAATAATGCAGAAATGCCAAACTCCATAAGTATGTTTTCAAAATATTTCCCGCGGCTATGAATAAAATTCCCGTAAACCAGCGGCGAGACCGGCAGAATGTCAGACCCATGATCCACAAACCGAAAGGTCCCACTCCGAACAAAAACATCAGCGAGCACCCCAAGGCGTAACCGCCCCACTTTATCGTAAAGAAGATAAAACGAAACCTTTTGCTGTCTATAAAATTATTCACCTCGGTTTTCTTAAGAACATTTCCAGAAATAAATCTGGCAATATTAATTCCTGTTTCTTTGATTAATTGAATCAGCAATACAATGGCGGCGACAAATCCATTATTGTAAAATTCTTTAATGATCTCGCTTGTGGTGGGCTTTTGCGCCGCTAAGATGGCTTTTGAAGCCACAATCTCTTTAAACCGTTCAAGCGGAACGAAATACCAATAAAAAAGTTCAGCGGTTGCGCAAATCGCGGCAATATAGAAAAAGGGGGCGCCACGGATACCGGTCGCAAAGACCAAAAGTGGCATCACCACAAACTCAACATTCAAAAACAGAACTAATGCAGAAGAAATAAAAACCCAATTTCTTCTCAACCAGTTCATTATTCCTCCGTTGTCAAAGAACTCTTTTTAGTTATAATAGCCAAATGAAAGAAAAACGCAATCAAAATAAACCACAGGTTATAGTCATCGTCGGCCCGACCGCTTCGGGCAAATCTAACTTGGGCATTTTACTTGCCCGCAAATTCAATGGCGAAATAATTTCCGCCGATTCGCGTCAAGTTTACAAGGGCATGGACATCGGCACGGGAAAAGTACCAAAAGATAAAAACCAAAGATTGTATTTATCTCACGATCGTAGTATAAATACAACATTCAAAAACAGAACAAATAAATATTTTTCCGAAGGAATAAGACATTACCTTCTTGATATCGCTTCGCCCAAACAAAATTTTACCGTTGATAGATATAAGAAACTCGGAGAAAAAGCGATACAGACAATACTAAATAAAAACAAGATTCCCATTATTGTCGGCGGAACCGGATTTTACATTGACGCCTTGGTGAGAAATTTAAACCTGCCGGAAGTTCCGCCCAATAAAAAACTCCGCAAAGAACTTGAGAAAAAAACAGTCGAAGAGTTATTTGCCAAACTTAAAAAATTAGACCCCACTCGAGCAAAAACCATCGACTCGCATAACAAACGCCGCCTTATCCGCGCTTTAGAAATAATCTCTGCCATCGGCACACCCATTCCCGTTCTAAATACTAAATACGAAAAGCTTAATTCTAAATATTCGCTTTTGTGGCTTGGCGTTAAATGG